>ERZ650918.1344-NODE-1344-length-21752-cov-3.317371_pt1 | contig 21752 bp, 18 predicted proteins | sample MGYA00514758_ERZ650918 | MGnify/ENA metagenome assembly ERZ650918 | reverse complement strand
GGCGTACCTGGAGCCGTTTATCGAAGCCAGCAAAGAGAAAGGCTCCAGCAACGGCAAAATGGTCATCGCCACCGTGAAGGGCGACGTCCACGACATCGGTAAAAATATCGTTGGTGTGGTGCTGCAATGTAACAACTACGAAATTGTCGATCTCGGCGTGATGGTGCCTGCGGAAAAAATTCTCCGTACCGCCAAAGAAGTGAATGCTGATTTGATTGGCCTTTCAGGATTGATCACGCCGTCGCTGGACGAGATGGTTAACGTGGCGAAAGAGATGGAGCGTCAGGGCTTCACCATTCCGTTACTGATTGGCGGCGCGACCACCTCAAAAGCGCACACGGCGGTGAAAATTGAGCAGAACTACAGCGGCCCGACGGTGTATGTACAGAACGCATCGCGCACCGTTGGTGTGGTGGCGGCGCTGCTTTCCGATACTCAGCGTGATGATTTTGTCGCTCGTACCCGCAAGGAGTACGAAACCGTACGTATTCAGCACGGGCGCAAGAAACCGCGCACACCACCGGTCACGCTGGAAGCGGCGCGTGATAACGACTTCGCTTTTGACTGGCAGGCTTATACGCCGCCGGTGGCGCACCGTCTCGGCGTGCAGGAAGTCGAAGCCAGCATCGAAACGCTGCGTAATTACATCGACTGGACACCGTTCTTTATGACCTGGTCGCTGGCCGGGAAGTATCCGCGCATTCTGGAAGATGAAGTGGTGGGCGTTGAGGCGCAGCGGCTGTTTAAAGACGCCAACGACATGCTGGATAAATTAAGCGCCGAAAAAACGCTGAATCCGCGTGGCGTGGTGGGCCTGTTCCCGGCAAACCGTGTGGGCGATGACATTGAAATCTACCGTGACGAAACGCGTACCCATGTGATCAACGTCAGCCACCATCTGCGTCAACAGACCGAAAAAACCGGCTTCGCTAACTACTGTCTCGCTGACTTCGTTGCGCCGAAGCTTTCTGGTAAAGCAGATTACATCGGCGCATTTGCCGTGACTGGCGGTCTGGAAGAGGACGCACTGGCTGATGCCTTTGAAGCGCAGCACGATGATTACAACAAAATCATGGTGAAAGCCCTTGCTGACCGTCTGGCGGAAGCCTTTGCGGAGTATCTCCATGAGCGGGTGCGAAAAGTCTACTGGGGCTATGCGCCGAACGAGAACCTCAGCAACGAAGAGCTGATCCGCGAAAACTACCAGGGCATCCGTCCGGCACCGGGCTATCCGGCCTGCCCGGAACATACGGAAAAAGCCACCATCTGGGAGCTGCTGGAAGTGGAAAAACACACTGGCATGAAACTCACAGAATCTTTCGCCATGTGGCCTGGTGCATCGGTTTCGGGTTGGTACTTCAGCCACCCGGACAGCAAGTATTACGCGGTGGCGCAAATCCAGCGCGATCAGGTGGAAGACTATGCCCGCCGTAAAGGTATGAGCGTCTCAGATGTTGAGCGCTGGCTGGCACCGAATCTGGGGTATGACGCGGACTGATTCACAAATCTGTCACTTTTCCTTACAACAAACAGGGCGCTCAATGAGTGCCCTGTCTCTTTATTAATATGAAACACTTATACTGGAATCAGGCTGGAATAATCTTAGCCGGAAAAACGAAGGTCAAAAGGCACAGTAAAGATGCCAGTCAGCGTGTTTCCGGTCCTTTGGTCATTCAATTGCTTCAGGAACATATAACGATAAGGAGAACCTGAACTCGTGTTAACGCTGCTTCACCTGCTTTCTGCCGTCGCCCTGCTGGTCTGGGGGACGCATATTGTTCGAACCGGCGTAATGCGCGTCTTCGGCGCGCGTTTGCGTACTGTCCTTAGCCGGAGCGTCGAAAAAAAGCCGCTTGCCTTTTGCGCGGGGATCGGCGTTACCGCACTGGTGCAGAGTAGTAATGCCACCACCATGCTGGTGACCTCGTTCGTCGCTCAGGATCTGGTAGCCCTCGCACCGGCTCTGGTGATTGTGCTGGGTGCAGATGTCGGGACGGCGCTAATGGCGCGTATTCTCACCTTCGATTTAACCTGGCTGTCACCATTACTTATTTTTATCGGCGTGATTTTTTTCCTCGGACGCAAACAGTCACGCGCCGGGCAACTGGGCCGCGTCGGTATTGGTCTTGGGCTGATTTTGCTGGCGCTGGAGTTGATTGTGCAGGCCGTAACGCCGATCACCCAGGCAAACGGCGTTCAGGTGATCTTTGCCTCGCTGACCGGCGATATTCTGCTGGATGCGCTGATTGGCGCGATGTTCGCCATTATCAGCTACTCCAGCCTTGCTGCTGTACTGCTGACCGCGACTCTGACCGCTGCAGGCATTATCTCCTTCCCCGTGGCGCTCTGTCTGGTGATTGGTGCTAACCTCGGTTCCGGCCTGCTGGCGATGCTCAACAACAGTGCCGCCAATGCCGCAGCCCGCCGTGTCGCGCTGGGTAGTCTGCTGTTTAAGCTGGTGGGGAGCCTGATTATCCTGCCGTTTGTCCATTTGCTGGCAGAGACAATGGGGAAGTTGTCATTGCCAAAAGCGGAACTGGTGATCTATTTCCACGTCTTCTACAACCTTGTACGTTGCCTGGTCATGCTGCCATTTGTTGACCCGATGGCACGGTTTTGCAAAACGATTATTCGCGATGAACCGGAACTGGATACCCAGCTACGGCCTAAACATCTGGATGTCAGCGCGCTGGATACGCCCACGCTTGCTCTGGCGAACGCCGCGCGCGAAACCCTGCGCATTGGCGACGCCATGGAACAGATGATGGAAGGGTTGAATAAAGTGATGCACGGCGAGCCACGGCAGGAGAAAGAGCTGCGCAAGCTGGCGGATGATATCAACGTGCTCTATACCGCGATTAAACTTTATCTGGCGCGAATGCCAAAAGAGGAACTGGCAGAAGAAGAGTCGCGCCGCTGGGCGGAGATCATCGAAATGTCGCTAAACCTTGAACAGGCCTCCGATATCGTCGAGCGCATGGGTAGTGAAATTGCCGACAAATCGCTGGCTGCAAGGCGAGCATTTTCGCTTGATGGCTTGAAGGAACTGGATGCGCTCTATGAGCAATTGCTCAGTAATTTAAAACTGGCAATGTCGGTTTTCTTCTCTGGCGATGTTACCAGCGCCCGTCGTTTGCGCCGCAGCAAACATCGTTTTCGCATTCTTAATCGCCGCTATTCCCACGCCCACGTCGATCGCCTGCATCAGCAAAACGTGCAGAGTATTGAAACCAGTTCGCTACATTTAGGCTTATTGGGAGATATGCAACGTCTGAACTCGCTGTTTTGTTCAGTCGCTTACAGTGTGCTGGAACAGCCTGATGAAGATGAAGGACGGGACGAGTATTAATACTGCGCCCCTGAAGGCCTGATAAGACGCGTAAAGCGTCGCATCAGGCACTATGTACAAGATGCCGGATCATGCATCCGGCAATTCACTTAAAAACGGTGACCCGCTTCCAGCGGAACCGCTTCTTCACCAGCCTTAAACACATAAGTGGTGTTCGGGCCACCCAGCGTAGCGTGACCTTTACTTACTGTGATCCAGTTACCTTCCGGTAGACCAATAATTGTGAGTTCTGGCGCGACGACCAGCAGTTCGCGAATACGCTGCTCACGCGTTTCACCTTTATGGCCTTCCGGCAGCGCGTTGGTGAAGTGCGGGTTGATTTGCAACGGGAACAGATTCAGCGCATCGAAACCTTGTGGATCGACAATCGGCATATCGTTGGTGGTACGAATGGTTGGGCAAGCAAGGTTAGCGCCAGCGCTCCAGCCAATATACAGCGCGCCACGTTTAACCACGTCAGTAATTGGTGCCAGCAGCACGCGCTCGCGGCACTGTTTCAGCAACTGGAAAGTATTACCGCCGCCGACAATCACGATCTCAGCATTTTCAATCGCGGCAACGGGATCGACAACGCTATGAATACCGGTGACAGAAACACCCAGCGGAGCGAGAACCGCAGCCGTTTTCGCTGTGTAATCATCCCAGGTCTGCGTTACGCCAGCGAAAGGGATAAACACCGCGCGACGGCGGCCATTCAACTGCCCGGCAATCAGCGGCAGCGCGTGTTCCAGCCAGGCTTTACCCGGCAGCGTCGAGTTACTCAATAAAAGCAGTTCCATTACTTCTCCGGTTAGTAAGAAAACACGGAAGGAATGCTACCACTGCGAATTTAACCACTTACTGACATGGCTCACGATGTCACGTATTGCACCGGGCGCTGAGACTGATGACAAACACAGCATTGCCTGATGCGCTACGCTTACCAGTCCTACCAGATAACTGCAATATATTGAATTTTCGAGATTATGTAGGCCGAATAAGGCTTCATTCCGCATCCGGCATAAACAATGTGTACTTTGCCACCAATTTGAGCGCCCCTTAAGGCGCTGATATTTTTTATCCTTCTCATGCAAATTGTGCTGCTTCAGCAATCAGCCGCACATCCGGTCGCGAAGTTGCCGCGGCGACCAGCCAGCGACATGCAGAGTTAAGTAGCGCGATTAATCATGGGAAATTGCCTCTGCATGAGTGAGCAGATATTGCTCCGCCTCACCGGACCAGATCCCCTGATGACGCGCCAGAATTGCCGCCAGTGCTTGATCCTGAATCTGCGTGAGTGACATAAGCGGCAGGTATTTCCCGGTATACACCAGCTTTTTGCCGCCGCCGACGGCAGGCAATTCAAGCGTGGTTTCGCCCGCGGCATTCAGCCCAAGAATATGTGTTACCACTTTTGCGGCCTGCACTTTTTTCTCTTCAATCAATTTGACTGCTGCGCGCATGTCATCGGTATTGCCGCCTGACGTGCCCACGTAGTGGGTAAATGCATAATGCACATCGTAGAAATTAATTGGCGCGCTGAAATGTTTATCCTGCGGTCCGGCGAAGAAATTCAGGCAACCATCTGTCGCCAGCAAGGAAGAGGCGAGAGTCACCAGTCCTTCATTAGGCACAAAGACGAAAATATCATCGAAGCCGTGACCGCCACTCAGTGCCATTAACGTATCAAATGCTGCATCGGCGGCATTGAGATAATGAATCAGTGTTTGCGGTTCTGATGGATAGTGCTTGCGCGCATAACTCAATTTGTCGTTGTCGGTATCGGTAATGACGAGCAGCGACGGGTTAACGGGTCCATGCAGCGCATAATCAATCGCCAACAGTCCCATTGGTCCGGTGCCGCCGAGGATCAGCGTGCGCCCTTGCGGGCGAATCCCCATCGTGTGGTTATAACTACCTTCCTGAAGATGATAGTTGGCGTTGAACGCGCCAATCACGCAGGAAAGCGGTTCAACCAGCGAGCCTTCAAAATAGGTTTCGCCGTCGTATGCCAGCAGGCAATCTTGTTCCATAACCTCATTTGGGATAACCACATGTGTGGCTTCACCGCCCACCCACGGGAAGGAGTAGCCGGGGCAGTCCGGGCGATCCGGCAATTGCAGGTTGGCCTGAATCACATAACGCTGACCCGGCTGGAATTTGTGCTGCCACTTTTTACCCACGGCCAGAATATCGCCGCAAAACTCGTGGCCGATGATGATGGGGTTGGTCGCCACATCGTCGGGTACTTTTTTATGGTTTTCACCCAGATTGGCCTCTTTCCAGGAAGAGAGGCACAGGCTGTCGGTGACCACCGTCGCGAGGATTTCATCCTCCTGCATTTCAGGAAGATCAAAGGTTTCCAGGCGTAAATCACGTTTACCATAAAGACGCAGAGCTGTTGTTTTCATAAACCACCTCATGTTGAGCGATGGCCCCGGCAGTCGTGCCGGGGCGAAGAATCAGGACAGGAAGCCCAGCGCATTGCCGATAATCCCTAAGCCAAACAGGGCGAAAATCAGCCATACCGGGTTAATTTTTTTGTTGAGCAGACGAACCATCAGTAGCGTCAGACCGAGCGCCAGCAAACCAGGGCAAAGTTGGTCGAGAATGTTCTGCACGGTCATGGTGACGGTGGAGCCATCGGCGGCATGCGTTTGTGAAACCACCAACGGTACGTTGATTGACGTCCATTTGGTCACCAGCACGCCCATCACAAACAGTCCGAGAATCGACGCGCCTTCGGTGAGTTTTTGCAGCACATTCCCGCCCATATCGCTGACGATATTCACCCCTTTGCGAAAGCCGAGCTGTAGGCCATACCACTTCATCGCCAGACGCACCGCATTGAAAATAAAGAAAAACAGAAGCGGGCCGAGAATGTTGCCCGAAAGTGCCAGAGATGCGCCGAGCGCGGCGGTAATCGGGCGCAGCGTTCCCCAGACCAGTGGATCGCCAACTCCTGCCAATGGTCCCATCAGACCGACTTTGATGCCGTTAATGGTACCGTCATCAATTTCCGCGCCGTTGGCCCGCGCCTCTTCCATGGCGGCAGTGACGCCGATGACCGGGCCACATACGGCTGGCGTGGTATTGAAGAACACCAGGTGTCGCCTGAGCGCCGCAACCTGATCCTCTTTTAATGGGTAAAGTCGCTTGATGGCGGGGATCATGTCGTAGCAAAAACCCAGCCCATGAATACGTTCAAAGTTAAAGGACGCCTGTTGCAGGTTGGAGCGCAGAAACATGCTCACCAGATCGCTGCGTGTAATTTTTCTCTGTTCCATGATGGCTCCGTTAATCGTCAAGTTGGTCAAGGGCGGTGGAGGCGGTGGCCTGGAGTTGAGGTTCAGCTTTACGCCACTGTGGATTTAGCTGGATGTAGAGCAGGGCCATGATCACGCCGACGCCACCGAACGCCAGCAGACTGAGATCGAGGTAGCCACCTGCGAGGAAACCGAGGAAAAAGAAAGGCATCAAATATTTCACGCCCATCATACGTAGCACCATGGCGTAACCGACCACCACGATAAAACCGCCAGCAATTTGCAGTCCTCGGGTCACAAATTCGGGAATGGCGTTTAACATATTGCTGACCATATCGGCGCTGACGAACAGCGAGACAATCAGTGCCGGAATAGCAACGCGCAGCGCCTGCACGCCAAGCGCGGAGACATGCAGAATATCGAGAGTGCGAAACCGCGCCTCTTCCGCTGCTTTATCCGCCGCGTGCTGGAACACTACGGTGATGGTACGGGCAAACACCGTCAGCACCTGGCCTGCCGCAGCCACAGGCAACGCGATGGCGATTCCGGTGGCGATGCTTTGCTGACCAACGATAACCAGAATGGCGGAGATTATGCTGGCGAGTGCAGAATCCGGAGATTGCGCCGCGCCGACGTTCATCCAGCCGAGAGCTATCAATTCCAGCGTACCACCGAGTATTATTCCGGTTTTTAAATCACCGAGAATTAAACCAATCACCGTACAGGCAATTAACGGGCGATGAGTCTGAAATTCATCCAGCACGCTGCCCATTCCGGCAATACAGGAAAAAAGAAATATAGCAATGATTTGTAGGGTACTTATTTCCATGATTTGTCACCTTTTAAGTGTCGTCATCCCTGCCTGTTAAAGCATATGTACACAGGCGCTATTATTTAATTTGCGATTAACTGTTCGTTTATTTTGTCGATAATATTGATTGAGGGATCTGACGCTACGACGCGTAAATCCAGTATGACGCCAAGATTATTTAACTCATGAAATGCGTTAATATCATCATCATCTAATGAAACCGCTTTGGTTAACTGTTTTTTACCGGGCCGCCAGGCCATGCCGCCAATATTCAGGGTGTCTATTTTTACCCCCTGGCGAACCATCGCTAAGGCATCCTGTGGGCGAGTGAAAAGATAAAAAACGGTTTCGTCCTGATATTGCGGGTTGTGATAAACCGCGACGGCTTTTTCAATATTGACCACGTTAACCTTCATTCCCGGTGGCGCAGCCTGACGCAATAATGTCCGGCGAACTTCATCGTTATAAACTTCGTCATTGCAGATAATAATGCGCTGGGCGTTAGCCACTTTCGACCAGACGGTAGTGACCTGACCGTGGATCAGGCGGTCATCAATGCGGGCGAGCGTAATGTTCATCAGAAATCCTCCTCTGCCGTTGCCACCTGTCTCCAGACGACGCAGGATTGCTTTGCGATTTGCGTCAGGTGTTCACACAGTTCATCAACATTCATGCTGTCCTGGTTATCAACCAGTTCGAGCGCCAGCGGCAGAGAAAGGCCGCTGATTACCCGCAGACGAGGATTGCGCATCGCAAGCATCGCTGCCGCATTCCACGGGCTGCCGCACTGTAAGTCCACGGCAATCAGCCATTCGTCTTGATTGTGAATGCTCACTAACTTTTCCAGCTTTGCCACAATGTCATTGGCGTTCTCACCGGGTACAAATTCCACTGCCTCAACATGGGCGTCGCCGTAAACCATCTGAACCGATTCCAGCATGGCGCAAGCTAATTTGCCGTGGGCACAAAAAATGGCGTTGACCATAAAGCCTCCTTAGCCGCGCGTTTTGCCGCCCGCAATGTTAGTGGTTACTCCGGTGATATAGCTGGCGCGTTCAGACAACAGATAACAAACAAAATCAGCGACTTCTGCTAATCTTCCGGCGCGCCCAATAGGAATGGCGTTTTTGGTATAGCCTTCACGCAGCTGCTCGACGGTGATATTTCGCGTCCACGCCAGCGCTTCTTCATATTCCGGCGTGCGTAGCCCGGTTTTTTCCAGAATCCCCGGCGCGATACCGACTACACGGATACCGTGTTTACCCAATTCTTTCGACCAGGATCGCGTGAAGCTATTAAGCGCGGCTTTGGTCGCGGCGTAACAGCTTTGGCCTTCAGAGCCTTCCAGCCCGCTTTCTGACGAGACGTTAACAATGACGCCTGCGCGCTGTTTCACCATCTGCCGGGCCACCGCCTGCGACATCAGAAAAACGCCTTTCTGGTTGATATTGACCATTTTTTCGAATGCAGCTTCGTTGAGTTCATACTGCCCGGCAGGCGCTTTCTCATCGACCAGCAGACGCGGAAAATTGACCCCGGCGTTGTTAACCAGACCGTCGATGCGACCAAAACGCTGGATAATTTCTGCTACCGTATGATTTACCTCTTTGGCGCTGGAAATATCGGTCGGCCAAAACTGATAGCATTTATGACCTTCATATTGTCCATCGCCACCGTGAATATCGACCATCTGTACATTCGCGCCTTGTGCTAATAATTCCTCTACAATCGCCAGACCTATACCGGATGCGCCGCCGGTGACGATAATGATTTTATCCTGCAAATTTAACCACGTTTTCATAACAGGCGCCTGTTTTTAGATAATAGGGACCCGCCGTAATTTTTATTACGGTAAACATCGGGAAGATTTTTATTTCAGTAATAGTTCAGCTGTGCTGCTATTCGTTACCAGACAATTAATATATTTTCCACGCAGTGCACCAACTATTCCGCTGTATTTTTCTTCACTCATGGCAATGCCAATGGAATATCGTGCCTGCTTTAATTTATTCATTTCGATAGAGAGTGTTTTTTCACTCATATTCGTTTCAACCATTGCGCCGTGAATATCAAAAAAGCGCGAGCAAATATCGCCAGCAACCTGGCGGGCATTCAGGTCGTCACTCTCTTCACCACCATAAAACGCATGCCAGTTAGCGCCGTCGCGAATGGCCGGTGAGCCAATTCCCACCAGGGCGACATCCAGATTATCCCAGTAGGCAGAGATGGTTTTAAAGTGCTGAGACTGCATGATCCCATTACGAATTAATGGGTTATCCAGCAGAGCCGGAAAATCCGCGAGATGCGATTCCCCTTTCAGCTTCGCTGCCGCGCTGTAGGTTAATGTGTTTACATGATAGCGGCTTTCGAGTTTACCGGACGGTCCGCCAATAATTGGTACGCAGATTAACTGCCGCGATTGCCCCGCCTGCGGCAAGTTTTCAACCAGTGCGCTCACCGCGCGACCCCAGGAAAAACCGACAATATCGCCAGGTTCCAGCAAGCGATCCAGCAGTTGCGCGCCGTGTAACCCCATCATCGCCAGTTGAGTCTCTTCATCCTCATCATTTCCCGACACCACCACAACGTCTTTCAGGCCAAACTTTTGCTTCAGTTGCTGCTCCAGCCAGAGATTTTCGTTGTAGTCATAGTTGATGGCGATGGTGACAATTCCCTGATCGCGGCCTCGTTTAAGCAAGCGGCTGATGGTGGTGCGGTAAATACCCAGTTCGCGAGCGATTTGCGCCTGCGTCATATCCTGTTCGTAATAGAGTTGGGCAATCTTCACAATCAAACGGATATCGTCACTGTTTTCCATTGCCGCCTCCTGGTTCTGCACATTTGTGCAAATACGCTTTCTCACCGCTTGATCTGATATAACCCCATCATGATGGCCTTTCAAAGCGATTTTTCACTCTTTGCATGGGGAGAAATAGCGCTTTCTCTTGCACATTTGTTTCTCTGCGTAGTAGTCATCAGCACAGGTGTGCAGCGATTCGTAATATGTTGATTATCCTTATTTTGCCAGGCAAATTTGCATCGTACTTCCGGAGACACTTTTGTGATAAAAGGCGTGGCAGATCACATTTAATTTCGACGTTGCCGCATAACCCTGTTTTTCCCCGCTAAGAGGTACGGTATATTCCGCGTTTTACAGGAGAATTTATGCTGCCCGACTCATCAGTCCGTTTAAATAAATACATCAGCGAAAGCGGAATTTGCTCACGCCGCGAAGCGGATCGCTATATCGAGCAAGGCAATGTGTTCCTTAATGGCAAGCGAGCCACCATTGGCGATCAGGTGAAACCCGGCGACGTTGTGAAAGTAAACGGTCAGTTGATTGAGCCTCGGGAAGCCGAAGATTTGGTACTTATCGCCCTGAACAAGCCCGTCGGTATTGTCAGCACCACCGAAGATGGCGAGCGCGATAACATTGTCGATTTCGTTAACCACAGCAAACGCGTGTTCCCGATTGGCCGCCTGGATAAAGACTCCCAGGGGCTGATTTTCCTCACCAATCACGGCGATCTGGTGAATAAGATCCTCCGTGCGGGTAACGATCATGAGAAAGAGTATCTGGTGACGGTCGATAAACCGATTACCGATGAATTTATTCGTGGTATGGGGGCGGGGGTGCCGATCCTCGGGACGGTGACGAAAAAGTGCAAAGTCAAAAAAGAAGCGCCGTTTGTCTTCCGCATTACCCTGGTGCAGGGGCTGAATCGTCAGATTCGTCGCATGTGCGAGTACTTTGGCTATGAAGTGAAAAAGCTGGAACGTACGCGCATCATGAACGTTAGCTTAAGCGGCATTCCGCTGGGGGAATGGCGTGATTTAACTGACGATGAGTTAATCGACCTCTTTAAGCTCATTGAAAATTCCTCTTCCGAGGCAAAACCTAAAGCGAAGGCCAAACCGAAAACTGTAGGCATCAAACGTCCAGTCGTTAAGATGGAAAAAACGGCGGAAAAAGGCGGTCGCCCGGCGTCCAACGGTAAGCGTTTTACCTCGCCGGGGCGTAAAAAGAAGGGGCGTTAATCAGCGCCTGCCGCGCGTCGACGTATTTGCTGACCAGCTAAATGACGCTTCAGGATCCGGTTTATAAGCCTGCTTTTTCTTCAATTGGCGGGCTTTTTTTGCTGCTGCTTCACGCTCAACCATCAGCTTATCGATGTACTCTTTTTTAATGCTGTTGGTTTCCGAATTAGTCAACACGCGACCATGCGCAATCCGCGCGCGATCCAGCAATGTTTTTAGTTCACGCTGCTCGCGTTCAGTCATCTCTTTTTGGGTAATACGGGGGAGTGCCATGCTGGTGCCCTCAGTTAGCCAGAGAGTTCAGTGTACGGGAATTCGTTTGCGAGCAGAACTGATAATATTCATTTTGCCTTCTCTTAACTATTTATCTCTTTCTCTAATTAGTTAGAGATGCAGATAAAAAATTAAAGGCAATTATTCTCCGATAAAGACGCTGGTTAACAGAGTACAGGCTCGTTTATTGATAAGCATAATGACAAGAAAAACAATACGGCCCGAAATATAGCTTCCGGGCCATACTGTGTTTACTCAAACAAATTAAAATGCAGCTTCTGCACCACCTGCTCGGCATCTTCGCCGGGCACCAGGAAGCACAGGTTATGGCTGGATGCGCCGTAACAAATCATGCGAATGTTGAACGGTTCCAGTACGCCGAATACCTCTTTGCCAACGCCGCAGGCTTTTGACAGGTCATTGCCAATCAACGCGACCAGCGCCAGACCTTCCTCCACTTCTACCCGGCATAGTGCAGACAGCTCCATCAGCAGAGATTGCGTCAGCAAGGTATCGCCAGTGGAGGTTGAACCGGTGGTATCAAGGGTTAATGCCACGCTCACTTCTGACGTGGTGATTAAGTCTACCGAAATATTATGCCGCGCGAGGATGCCGAAAACTTCCGCGAGGAAACCGCGAGAATGCAGCATATTCAGGCTGTGCAAAGTGAGCAGAGTCTGATTGCGACGAAGCGCCAGCGCGCGGAATAGCGGCGGATTTTCAGTTTTATTGCACACCAGCGTACCACCTGCGCGTGGGTCTTTGCTGGAGCCGACAAAGACCGGGATATCGCTACGTACTGCGGGTAGCAACGTTGCCGGATGCAGTACTTTTGCACCAAAAGTTGCCATCTCTGCCGCTTCGGCAAACGCGATTTCATCAATGCGCTTTGCTGCGGAAACCACGCGTGGATCGGTGGTGTAGATACCCGGGACGTCGGTCCAGATATCAACACGAGATGCGTGTAAAGCCTCCGCCAGCAAGGCTGCCGTATAATCGCTGCCTCCACGGCCAAGCGTCGTTGTCCGACCTTTATTTTCGCTACCGATAAATCCCTGGGTGATCACTAAGCCTTCATTGAGGCGTGGGAGCAGCTGCAGCGCGGCCAGTTCCGCCAGCGCGGCTACATCTGGCTCTGCACGACCAAATCGGTCGTTGGTACGCATCACTTTACGTACATCAAACCACTGTGCCTGAACATCGCGTTCGCGCAGGATCTCAACAAACAGCAGGGTCGACATCAGCTCTCCGTGGCTGACCAGTTCATCTGTCAGCGCCGGAGACGTTGCCAGCGCCGCCGCTTCTGCCAGAACAGTAATGTTCTCCAGCAGACGTTCAATCTCTTCACGGATAACGTTCGGGTAACGCAGACGTTCCAGAATGGCAAACTGGATATTGCGGATTGCGTCGAGTTTTTCGAATCGCTCGCCAGGTTCCAGTCCTTCAGCTAAAGCGACCAGCAGATTAGTGATACCAGCAGAAGCCGAGAGGACAACTAAACGCACGTTGGCATCAGAAAGCACAATATCAGCGCTGCGGTTCATGGCGTCAAAATCAGCTACGCTGGTACCGCCAAATTTGGAGACAACAATTTCAGACATAACTACCTCGTGTCAGGGGATCCATTTTCAGCCTTGGCACAAGGGAAGAGCGGAAGACGGGTGGGCGCAGAGCGATACTTCGCTACTATTTTCACCCAGAAGTGCTCCACCACTTGCGAAACGCCCGACTGCGAACGCTTCTGGTGACAACCCAGGGGATTCAGCCCCTGTAGCCGATGATGAACGTGGCCAGCCGTTCAATCACCTCGGCGATGCACCCCCTCAGGTGTTATCACAGGACTGGCTCCTCCAACACCGTTACTTGGGCAACGCGCCTCTTCTGGCCTGCGCTAGCGCAGGTAGTACATTTATAAATAAAGGGTGAGCGGGGCGGTTGTCAACGATGGGGTCATGCGGATTTTTCATCCACTCCTGGCGGTCAGTAGTTCAGCTAATAAATGCTTCACTGCGCTAAGGGTTTACACTCAACATTACGCTAACGGCACTAAAACCATCACATTTTTCTGTGACTGGCGCTACAATCTTCCAAAGTCACAATTCTCAAAATCAGAAGAGTATTGCTAATGAAAAACATCAATCCAACGCAGACCGCTGCCTGGCAGGCACTACAGAAACACTTCGATGAAATGAAAGACGTTACGATCGCCGATCTTTTTGCTAAAGACGGCGATCGTTTTTCTAAGTTCTCCGCAACCTTCGACGATCAGATGCTGGTGGATTACTCCAAAAACCGCATCACTGAAGAGACGCTGGCGAAATTACAAGATCTGGCGAAAGAGTGCGATCTGGCGGGCGCGATTAAGTCGATGTTCTCTGGCGAGAAGATCAACCGCACTGAAAACCGCGCCGTGCTGCACGTAGCGCTGCGTAACCGTAGCAATACCCCGATTCTGGTTGATGGCAAAGACGTAATGCCAGAAGTCAACGCGGTGCTGGAGAAGATGAAAACCTTCTCGGAAGCGATTATCTCCGGTGAGTGGAAGGGTTATACCGGCAAAGCAATCACTGACGTAGTGAACATCGGGATCGGCGGTTCTGACCTCGGCCCGTACATGGTGACCGAAGCACTGCGTCCGTACAAAAATCACCTGAACATGCACTTTGTTTCTAACGTCGATGGGACTCACATCGCTGAAGTGCTGAAAAAAGTAAACTCGGAAACCACGTTGTTCCTGGTAGCCTCTAAAACCTTCACCACTCAGGAAACCATGACCAACGCCCATAGTGCGCGTGACTGGTTCCTGAAAGCGGCTGGTGATGAAAAACACGTTGCGAAACACTTTGCGGCGCTTTCCACCAATGCCAAAGCCGTTGGCGAGTTTGGTATTGATACTGCCAACATGTTCGAGTTCTGGGACTGGGTCGGCGGTCGTTACTCTTTGTGGTCAGCGATTGGCCTGTCGATTGTTCTCTCCATCGGCTTTGATAATTTTGTTGAACTGCTTTCTGGCGCACACGCGATGGACAAGCATTTCTCCACCACGCCTGCCGAGAAAAACCTGCCTGTACTGCTGGCGCTGATTGGCATCTGGTACAACAATTTCTTTGGTGCGGAAACTGAAGCGATTCTGCCGTATGACCAGTATATGCACCGTTTCGCGGCGTACTTCCAGCAGGGCAATATGGAGTCCAACGGTAAGTATGTTGACCGTAACGGTAACGTTGTGGATTACCAGACTGGCCCGATTATCTGGGGTGAACCAGGTACTAACGGTCAGCACGCGTTCTACCAGCTGATCCACCAGGGAACCAAAATTGTACCGTGCGATTTCATCGCTCCGGCTATCACCCATAACCCGCTCTCTGATCATCACCAGAAACTGCTGTCTAACTTCTTCGCCCAGACCGAAGCGCTGGCGTTCGGTAAATCCCGCGAGGTGGTTGAGCAGGAATACCGTGACCAGGGTAAAGATCCGGCAACGCTGGAGCACGTGGTGCCGTTCAAAGTGTTCGAAGGTAACCGCCCGACCAACTCTATCCTGCTGCGCGAAATCACTCCGTTCAGCCTGGGTGCGTTGATTGCGCTGTATGAGCACAAAATCTTTACTCAGGGCGTGATCCTGAACATCTTCACCTTCGACCAGTGGGGCGTGGAGCTGGGTAAACAACTGGCGAACCGTATTCTGCCAGAGCTGAAAGATGATAAAGAAATCAGCAGCCACGATAGCTCGACCAATGGTCTGATTAACCGCTATAAAGCGTGGCGCGGTTAATCATCGTTCATGCCTGATGCCGCTATGTAGGCCGGATAAGGCGTTCACGCCGCATCCGGCAACCGATGCCGATATGTACATCGTATTCGGCAATTAATACATAGCACGATTGATTAAATAACCTTAATAACAATGCCGACGTTATGTCGGCATTTTTTTATCAGATAAATCCCCTTGTCTGTGATTTAACGGAAATCATGCCGTGAGTTTAATCCTAAAATAAATTTTTAATCGTGATTGATTTCGGAAAATACGTAGATTGATTATTTTTAATTCTATTTTAACTTTTTGATTTTTAATCTTATTTATATATAAGTTGAAACTTATATTTGATATTCATTCCAATTATCCTAAAACCCCATCGCTAATTCCCCACACCGTAATTCGCATGCTTTAGTTGTGTATACTCGATCCCGCCCGAAATGTTTTTGGGTAAATCTCCATTCATTCAATGAAGGGAAATTGTTATGAAAAAAGTTCTGTATGGCATTTTTGCCATATCTGCGCTTGCGGCGACTTCTGCGTGGGCTGCACCTGTACAGGTGGGCGAAGCGGCAGGGTCGGCAGCAACGTCGGTTTCGGCGGGGAGTTCCTCCGCGACCAGCGTCAGCACCGTAAGCTCGGCGGTGGGTGTCGCGCTCGCGGCAACCGGTGGCGGTGATGGTTCTAATACCGGGACCACAACAACCACGACCACCAGTACCCAGTAATAAAGTATGTATCCCCAAAATAATTCGAGTCATTGCATCTGTGGCTTGAAGTATGAAGGGATTTACCATAACCACACTCCGGTGTGGTTATTCTGCCCCTCTGGAGAAGAGTCGTGAAGCGACCTGCACTCATTCTTATCTGCCTGCTATTACAGGCCTGTTCAGCCACGACTAAAGAGCTGGGCAATTCGCTGTGGGACAGTCTGTTCGGCACGCCAGGCGTACAGCTGACGGACGATGATATTCAAAATATGCCCTACGCCAGCCAGTACATGCAGCTTAATGGCGGGCCGCAATTGTTTGTGGTGCTGGCCTTTGCTGAAGACGGACAACAAAAATGGGTCACTCAGGATCAGGCCACTCTCGTCACACAACATGGTCGTCTGGTGAAGACTTTGCTTGGCGGCGACAACCTGATTGACGTGAATAACCTTGCCGCCGACCCGCTGATTAAACCCGCACAAATTGTTGATGGTGCAACATGGACGCGCACGATGGGCTGGACCGAGTACCAGCAGGTACGCTACGCCACCGCACGCTCAGTCTTCAAATGGGATGGCACCGATACCGTCAAAGTCGGCAGCGATGAAACTCCGGTTCGCGTGCTGGACGAAGACGTCTCCACCGACCAGGCGCGCTGGCATAACCGCTATTGGATCGACAGCGAAGGGCAAATTCGCCAGTCGGAACAGTATCTCGGCGCGGATTATTTCCCGGTGAAAACCACTCTCATCAAGGCGGCAAAACAATGATTAAACAAACTATTGTCGCATTGATTTTGAGTGTGGGGGCGTCATCGGTCTTCGCGGCGGGAACCGTCAAGGTATTCAGCAATGGCAGCAGTGAGGCCAAAACGCTAACGGGCGCAGAGCATTTAATCGATCTGGTAGGCCAACCGCGGCTGGCAAACAGTTGGTGGCCCGGTGCGGTGATTAGCGAAGAGCTGGCAACGGCGGCAGCATTGCGTCAGCAGCAGGCGTTGCTGACACGGCTGGCAGAACAGGGCGCAGATTCCAGCGCCGACGATGCCGCTGCGATTAACGCCTTACGCCAGCAAATTCAGGCGTTGAAAGTGACGGGCAGGCAAAAAATCAATCTTGATCCCGATATCGTCCGCGTTGCCGAACGCGGTAACCCGCCGTTGCAGGGCAACTACACGCTGTGGGTCGGACCACCGCCGTCCACGGTCACGTTGTTCGGGCTTATCAGCCGTCCTGGCAAGCAGCCATTCACTCCAGGTCGCGACGTGGCGAGCTATCTCTCCGGGCAGAACCTGCTTAGCGGTGCGGATCGCAGCTACGCGTGGGTGGTTTACCCGGACGGACGCACGCAAAAAGCGCCGGTGGCTTACTGGAACAAGCGTCACGTAGAGCCGATGCCCGGCAGCATTATTTATGTTGGCCTCGCGGACTCCGTCTGGAGTGAGACGCCTGATGCCCTTAACGCCGACATTCTTCAGACTCTGACGCAGCGGATACCTCAATAATGAAAAAAAGACATCTGCTTAGCTTACTGGCGCTGGGCATTAGCACAGCTTGCTACGGCGAAACATATCCTGCGCCCATTGGTCCGTCGCAGTCGGATTTCGGTGGCGTAGGATTATTACAAACGCCCACCGCACGTATGGCACGGGAAGGGGAGCTGAGCCTGAACTATCGCGATAACGATCAGTACCGTTATTACTCAGCTTCAGTGCAACTCTTCCCGTGGCTGGAAACAACGCTGCGCTACACCGACGTGCGCACCCGGCAGTACAGCAGCGTCGAAGCATTCTCTGGCGATCAAACGTATAAAGATAAAGCCTTCGATCTCAAACTGCGTTTGTGGGAAGAGAGTTACTGGCTGCCGCAAGTGGCGGTTGGTGCGCGGGATATCGGCGGTACGGGGCTGTTTGATGCGGAATATCTTGTTGCCAGCAAAGCCTGGGGGCCGTTCGATTTTACGCTCGGCCTGGGATGGGGATATCTGGGCACCAGCGGTAATGTGAAAAATCCGCTCTGTTCAGCCAGTGATAAATATTGCTATCGCGATAACAGCTACAAACAGGCGGGATCTATCGACGGTAGCCAGATGTTCCACGGTCCTGCCTCACTGTTTGGCGGCGTGGAATACCAGACGCCCTGGCAACCGCTGCGCCTGAAACTGGAGTATGAAGGTAATAATTATCAGCAGGATTTTGCCGGGAAGCTGGAGCAAAAAAGTAAGTTTAACGTCGGGGCGATTTATCGCGTTACCGATTGGGCCGACGTTAACCTTAGCTATGAACGTGGCAACACCTTTATGTTTGGCGTTACGTTGCGCACCAACTTTAACGATCTGCGCCCGTCTTACAACGATAACGCCCGCCCGCAATATCAACCGCAGCCGCAGGATGCCATTTTGCAGCATTCGGTGGTGGCGAATCAGTTAACGCTGTTGAAATACAATGCCGGACTTGCCGATCCACAGATCCAGGCGAAAGGCGATACGCTGTATGTCACCGGCGAGCAGGTGAAATATCGTGATTCGCGTGAAGGGATCATCCGTGCTAATCGGATCGTGATGAACGATCTGCCGGATGGGATCAAAACGATCCGCATTACGGAAAATCGCCTTAACATGCCGCAGGTGACGACGGAAACCGATGTCGCCAGCCTGAAAAATCATCTCGCCGGAGAGCCGTTGGGCCACGAAACGACGCTGGCGCAAAAACGCGTCGAGCCAGTGGTTCCGCAGTCCACCGAGCAGGGCTGGTATATCGACAAATCACGCTTTGATTTCCATATCGATCCGGTGCTGAACCAGTCGGTCGGTGGCCCGGAAAACTTTTACATGTATCAGCTGGGCGTGATGGGAACGGCAGATTTGTGGCTGACGGACCATCTGCTGACCACTGGAAGCCTTTTTGCAAATCTTGCCAACAACTACGACAAGTTTAACTACACTAATCCACCGCAGGACTCGCACTTACCGCGCGTTCGTACCCATGTGCGCGAGTATGTGCAGAACGATGTCTATGTGAATAACCTGCAAGCCAACTACTTCCAGCATCTGGGTAACGGCTTCTACGGCCAGGTCTACGGAGGTTATCTCGAAACCATGTTTGGCGGTGCGGGGGCAGAAGTGTTGTATCGCCCGCTGGACAGCAACTGGGCGTTTGGTGTGGATGCCAACTACGTTAAACAGCGCGACTGGCGTAGTGCAAAAGATATGATGAAATTCACCGACTACAGCGTGAAAACCGGACATCTGACCGCCTACTGGACGCCATCTTTCGCTCAGGATGTGTTAGTTAAAGCCAGCGTCGGGCAGTATCTGGCAGGGGATAAAGGCGGCACGCTGGAGATCGCCAAACGCTTTGATAGCGGCGTGGTGGTGGGTGGCTATGCCACGATCACGAATGTTTCGAAAGAGGAGTACGGCGAAGGGGACTTCACCAAAGGCGTGTATGTCTCTGTACCGCTGGATCTCTTCTCGTCTGGCCCGACACGCAGCCGTGCGGCAATTGGCTGGACGCCGCTGACGCGTGACGGTGGTCAGCAACTTGGGCGTAAGTTCCAGTTGTATGACATGACCAGCGACCGTAGCGTCAATTTCCGCTAAGTCATGGGAAAGGTGCCAGTTTTCGCACTCACTGGCACCCTCATTCTTAATGGCCTGTCGAGCCATCAGGAACGCAGTTCACCCCCGGTTTGCGATCTGGTGTGTAAAGGCGAAAACATTCTGTCTTCCTGTCCGTCGATATTGGTTGCAGGTCTGGTTGCCTGAGCGACTGGGCCATCATTGGGCTGGAGACATTGCTTTGCGGTAGGTCGGTTTTATCAGCAGTACCGAGCGGACCAGCATAAGCAGGAAGAGCAGAGACTGATAACATCAAAGCAGCAAAATAAGGCTTCATTTTTACCACCTTTATCAGGTTACGTTTCATTTGTTCCAGAGGAACATTGTCGATTTTTCGCGCATTGCTGGTGGCTGGGAATCACCTGAATGGGTGATTTTTTGGACAGTGTGTTTTGCCAGATACGATGTTGATGGGAGATGCCACTTAATCCAGGTTGAACAAAACATACACAAAAAATATAGATCTCCGTCACATTTTTGCGTTATACAGGAAGCTCGCCACTGTGAAGGAGGTACTGCTATGACGTCACTCTCTCGTCCGTGCGTGGAGTTTATCTCCACCATTTTGCAGACCGTACTCAATCTTGGCCTGTTGTGCCTCGGCCTGATTTTGGTTGTCTTCCTCGGCAAAGAAACGGTACATCTGGCTGATGTGCTGTTCGCGCCAGAACAAACCAGTAAATATGAGCTGGTAGAAGGGCTGGTGGTTTACTTTCTCTATTTCGAATTTATCGCGCTGATTGTGAAATACTTTCAGTCCGGTTTTCACTTCCCGCTACGTTACTTTGTCTATATTGGGATCACCGCCATTGTGCGCTTGATCATCGTCGATCATAAATCGCCACTGGATGTGTTGATCTACTCGGCAGCGATCCTGTTGCTGGTGATCACCCTGTGGCTGTGTAATTCGAAACGGCTGAAGCGGGAGTAAAAAAAGGCGCTCCGTGGAGCGCCGAATAACAGTCACAAGTTGGGATAACGTAAGTTGAGGGTGCAGCGGCATAACATTGGCAGAACAACATCTTTAACCTTTCACACCACCTGCCGTCAGGCCGTTGACCAGCCAGCGTTGAGCCAGCAAGAAGACGATGGTGATCGGTAAAGCAGACATCACGGCAGCGGCAGCAAAGTCACCCCACAGGTAGTTTTGCGGGTTGAGGTATTGCTGCATCCCCACGGCCAGGGTGTAGCTGTTTACGTCACGCAGTAACAGCGACGCGACCGGAACTTCAGTAATGGCAGCGATAAACGACAGGATGAACACCACCGCCAGAATCGGTACTGACAGCGGCAACAGGACAAGGCGAAAGGCCTGCCACGGTGTCGCACCATCCAGCGCCGCCGCTTCTTCCAGCGAACTGTCGATGGTTTCGAAATAGCCTTTGATGGTCCAGACATGCAGCGCAATCCCACCCAGATACGCGAAAATTACGCCGCCGTGAGTATTCAGGCCAATGAATGGAATGTACTCACCCAGACGATCAAACAACGCATACAACGCGACCAGTGAAAGTACTGCCGGGAACATCTGGAAAATCAGCATTCCTTTCAGCAGCGTCGCTTTGCCCGGGAAACGCATGCGGGCGAAGGCGTAGGCGCAGGTGGTGGAAAGCGCCACGATACCAATGGCGGTAATACCTGCGATTTTCACCGAGTTCCACAGCCACAGCAGCACCGGGAACGGCGGCGGCGTGACGCGGCCATCCGCGTGTTCCACGCTGAAGCCCAGCGCGAGCTTCCAGTGCTCCCAGGAGATTTCGTCCGGGATCAGGCTCCCGGTGGCGAAGTTACCCGAACGCAGGGAGATGGCGATAACCATCAGCAGCGGGAACATGATCGCCGCGATGAAAATCAGCAGGCCTAAGTGCGTCGCCAGGAGGCGCAGTTTCTGAGATTTGGGTTGTACCATAGCCATGTTCAGTGCCCTCCTTAGTCAAATTTCATACGTGTG
>ERZ650918.1332-NODE-1332-length-22008-cov-17.934132_pt1 | contig 22008 bp, 25 predicted proteins | sample MGYA00514758_ERZ650918 | MGnify/ENA metagenome assembly ERZ650918 | reverse complement strand
TCGCGAGGATAAAAAAGACAGCCGTCGCCAACGGGATTAGAAAGGCCATCGCCGGATTGAAGGAATGACATGAAGTGCTAAAAAAACAAGCATGTGAAAGGTAAAAGCGTGATAATTGCGCTGACACCTGTATGGTATCAATCCGCAACGTCTCGCTGTCACTTACACATCGTCTAACTTTGCCCTCCGTAACGCGCTACAGATACGGAGGAGCACCTTCATTGTCTAATTTTAACATCAGTCTTATGCAAAATAGAATTACATTCATGGAGCGGTTGAGTGAACGGATGACCGCCATAGAAGCGGTTCTCAAGAAATTAGAACCGATAGAAAACCTTTTGGAACGTGTGGCTTTGTTGGAAAACAATATCTACACGACCAAGAGGGTCTTTACATTCCAGGAAGCGTGCATGTATATCGGTGTTTCGGAAAGCCTGCTGTACAAGCTCACGGCAAATAAAGAGATTCCGCATTATAAACCTCGTGGCAAAATGCTTTACTTCGCCAAGGATGAGCTGGATGAATGGCTCTTGCAGAACTGTGAACCTACCGTGGATGACGTCGAACGTATGACCACGGAATCATCAACCACACAACCATTCTTTAACAAGAGACGCTATGGAAAACGAAAAAAGAACTGAACGCAATACGGGGGCGGGAATCGACGAAAACCGCCTCTCGGACATACTCACCATATCACAGATAAAGGCCACGGACACCTACGAGACACCCCCGCAGATCATCTGGATAGACAACTCCACTATCGCAACGCTGGGCAACTTCAGCGCTTCGACCGGAAAGGCAAAGTCTAAAAAGACATTCAACGTGTCGGCCATCGTCGCCGCATCTCTTGCCGGGCGTCAGGTATTGAATTACCGGGCGCACCTGCCCGAGGGCAAACAGCGGGTTCTGTACGTGGACACGGAGCAGAGTCGCTTTCACTGCCACAACGTGCTGGAACGCATCTTGCGGCTCGCGGGGCTGCCCACCACGTCCGACAGCGAGAACCTTGACTTCATCTGCCTCAGGGAATACTCGCCGTCCGTCCGCATAGAGGTTATCGACTACGCCCTGCGCCAAGGCAAAGGGTATGGTCTGGTCATCATTGACGGCATTCGAGACCTGATGCTGGATATCAACAGCACGGGTGAATCGGTGGAGGTCATCAACAAGATGATGGAGTGGTCGTCGAAGTACGACCTGCATATCCATTGCGTGCTTCACCTGAACAAGGGCGACAACAATGTACGCGGTCACATCGGTACGGAAATGAGCAACAAGGCGGAAACGGTACTGGTCATCAGCAAGAGCAGCGAGAACCCAAGTATCAGCGAGGTCCACGCACTCCACATCCGCGAGAAGGAGTTCCGGCCTTTCGCCTTTACGGTAGATAACGGCGGCCTTCCAGTCATGGCCGAAAACTATTCGTTTGACGAAAGTACCTCCGAGCGGTCCAAAAACCGGGTGGGATTCATGAGCCTATCTGTCGAGCAGCATCGGGAGGCCCTCTCTGCTGCTTTCGGAGACAAGCCCATCAAAGGGTTCGAGAACGTGTTGCAGGCGATGATGACGGCTTACGAGACAATCGGGTTCAAACGGGGACGCAGCGTCATGATAAAATTATTGCAATACCTGACCGACAACCTGAAGCTGGTCATCAAGCGGGACAAGCTCTTCTATTATGACGTGACGCCTACCGAGGCCATGCTTTTCGATGAAGAATGATGGCGGGCGCGGGCATATATATTTTAGTTTACTTTAGTATCTATCTATATATAGGGAGGAAAACCAAAGTAAACTGTTTTTTGAAAACAAAAGGAAATCAAGTGAAAATAAATCGAAATGACCATAGCGGAAGCAAAACAGCTGCGTATCGTGGACTATCTCGCCCGTCTGGGGCACCGTCCCCGAAGCATAAAATCGGATCAGTACTGGTATTTTTCTCCATTACGGGATGAACGCACGCCGTCGTTCAAGGTCAACGACCGGCTGAACGAGTGGTACGACTTCGGCGCGGCGACGGGCGGCGATCTGGTGGAGTTGGGCAAGCACCTTTACCGGACGGACGACGTGAGCGAGGTACTTGCGTACATCGAGCGGCACGAGAACGTCGCCCCGGTACCCAGAGTGCGGATGGCGGACACGACGCCCCGGCCCGTGGAATGCGAGATGCAGGACATAAGGGTCGTGCCGTTGCGACACCCCGCGCTGCTCTCCTACCTGCGCACCCGTCTGATTGACGAGGATATAGCGCGTATGTTCTGCCGGGAGGTTCATTACGTGCTGCGGAAGCGGCACTACTTCGCCCTTGCCTTTGGCAACCTCTCCGGTGGGTATGAGGTGCGCAACCCTTATTACAAGGGATGTATCAAAGAGAAGGACATCTCTCTGGTGAGGCACTCGAGGGACGGTACGCAGAACCGGGTCTGCGTGTTCGAGGGGTTCATGGACTTCCTCTCTTACCTGACATTGAAACAGGCGGGCAATGATGCGGTCTGCGTCGGCGCACCCTGCGACTATCTCGTGATGAACTCCGTGAACAACCTGAAAAAGGCGCTGGTTCACCTGCAGGAGTACCCGATTATCCATTGCTACCTTGATAATGATCTTGCCGGACGGAAAACCGCTGAGACCATAGCCGGCATGTATGATGAGTTTGTTTGTAACGAAGCACACCGATACAGCGAATATAAGGACCTGAACGATTACCTGCGCGGTAAGAGATTGTAGGACTCGCTACCAGTTCTGCCGGAAAGCTCTCCTCTCAGGAGGGCTTTTTCTATATCCCATCAAGGCGTAAATTTCCCCTTAAAGTATGATATTAAAGTATGATTTACTATTTTCATACTGATTTTATATGCTAATTCATCGTTTAGCATCAAGATTTTTTCCGCATATAGAATATAATCCTTTCCTTTGCAATCATACTTTAATCGAATTTTAATATCATACTTAAAAATATGGAATCATACTTTATATTCGCCATTGTCCTGACGGTGTTGTACGTCATCTATTATGCGGTCAATATCGCCCGGGATCTCTATGGGAAGAAAGAGAACGGCAAGACGGACGAGGAGGTCTTTGACCTTGGCCTTGTAGATGCCACGGAAGAGAGCATCAGCGTCTCGGAGAACGAGACCGGTTTCAGCATCGGAAGCGAGAAGTACGACACGGAGGTCGAAGCGGTAGCTACGCCTGTGGTGCAGGACAGCGATGCGAAACAAGAAGAAACCGCCCATATACGGTTCGAGCGGCTGAAGGCCAAGGCGGAGGAGCGGATGGAAGATTCCGTCCCCTACCTGTCCGACCCATTTACGTCGGAGGAAATGTACAAGGCGATGGTTTCCAGAGGCTGTCCGGAAAACCGTCCCGAGTTGAAGTGGAAGCCTGTCAAAGATAAGCTGTAAAATGTCAAGGACGAAAAAGATACTCTGTACACTATGTTCCATCCTCCCATGTTCGGCATTTGCCAAAAGCGGCGGCGTGAATTACAGCTGGGGTGCGGACGCGCTGGCCACGATGCACGACTTCGTGGTCACGATGATGCTGTATGTCCAGTACATGTGCTACGCGCTCGCCTCGGTTTTGGTTGTCATTGCCGCGCTCCAGATCTACATCAAGATGAACCGGGGCGACGACGACGTAAGCAAGTCCATCATGATGCTTGTCGGCGCCTGCCTCTTTGCCATCGGTGCGTTTTTCGTGTTCCCCGCCTTTTTCGGTTATCGCGTATAGAGACCGAAGAGGCGAAGCCGTACCGCCGTAGTGACGGTGCGGAAAACAACAAACAAATAAAATATAAAAGATCATGTTTCAAAAAGCAAAAAGACTGATGAAGAAGCTGGCCTCTGCCAAAGAGAAGATGCAGATGTTCATGCTGATGATGCTGTGCGGCCCGACGGCTGTCATGGCTCAGAACTCCGCCGGCGACTATTCCGCCGGAACGACGGCGCTGGCGACCGTCACGGAGGAAATCGCCAAGTATGTACCCATCGTCGTCAAGCTCTGCTACGCCATCGCCGGCGTGGTGGCCATCGTAGGCGCGATCAGCGTCTATATAGCTATGAACAATGAGGAACAAGATGTCAAGAAAAAGATTATGATGGTCGTGGGTGCTTGTATTTTCCTTATCGCTGCGGCTCAGGCCCTGCCGCTGTTCTTCGGCATCGGCGGTTAAACCTGACGTGTGATGCAAGTCAAGGACGAACGTTATCCCGACTACCCGCTGTTCAAAGGGTTACAACGCCCTTTGGAGTTCATGGGCATTCAGGGCCGCTACATCTACTGGGCGGCGGGCGCAGCAGGAGGAGCCATCGTAGGCTTCATCATCGCATACTGTCTGGCGGGTTTCGTGACCGGGCTGGTCGTGCTGGTATCGGTCTTGTCCACGGGTATCGCGCTCATCATGCTCAAACAGCGTAAGGGGCTGCATACCAAGAAAGATTCGTGCGGCGTGTATGTCTATGCCAACTCGAAGAAGCCATGACGGTAGAAAGAAAACCACCACGTGCAACGTGTGGTCTTATTGAATGTTGAACGCGGGCAGGGCCGCCTGAAGTTCGGGCGGCTCTGCCTTTTTATGTGTATTGAAATGACAATGACATTTTACATCATACTGCTTTTCATAACCCTATGCGCCGGCATGGCGGTGTCGGTCCATGCCTTCGGCACGGGCGGCAAGCGCAAGCGTATCTTCCAAGACATCTACTTCTCCGTGGAAGAGACGAACGGCGTGGGCGTGCTGTACACCAAGACGGGAGAATATTCTGCTGTGCTGAAGATAGAGAATCCGGTGCAGAAATACTGCGCCAACATCGACAGCTACTACGAGTACACGCACTTGTTCACCGCACTGGCGCAGACACTGGGCGAAGGATATGCCATCCACAAGCAGGACATCTTCATGCGGAAGCAGTTCGAGGACGGGACGGGCGACGGGCGCGAGTTCCTTTCATCCGCCTACTTCCGCTACTTCAAGGGGCGCCACTACACGGACAGCGTGTGTTACCTGACCATCACGCAGGAGGCGAAGAAGAGCCGCTTGTTCTCCTACGATGGCAAGCAGTGGCGCGACTTTCTGGTGAAAATCCGCAAGGTCCACGACCAGCTGCGGGACGGAGGTGTGCAGGCGAAGTTCCTGAACAAGGCCGAGGCAAGCGAGTACGTGGACCGCTACTTCGCGATGAACTTCAAGGATCGCATCGTGTCGATGACCAACTTCAAGGCGGACGAGGAGACGGTCTCCATGGGAGACAAACGCTGCAAGGTGTACAGCCTCGTGGACGTGGACTACGCCGCGCTGCCCTCGCTGATTCGCCCCTATACCAATATCGAGGTGAACAACACGGAGATGCCGGTGGACCTCGTGTCGGTCATCGACAGCATCCCGAACGCGGAGACGGTGGTCTATAACCAGATTATCTATCTGCCCAACCAAAAGCGGGAGCTGGCCCTACTGGACAAAAAGAAGAACCGGCACGCAAGCATCCCGAACCCGAGCAACCAGATGGCCGTCGAGGACATCAAGCGGGTACAAGAGGTCATCGCCCGCGAGAGCCGGCAACTCGTGTACACCCACTTCAACCTGATTGTCGCCGTACCGGCTGACACCGACCTGCAGAAATGCACGAACCATCTGGAAAACGCCTTCGGGCGTATGGGCATCCATATCAGCAAGCACGCATACAACCAGTTGGAGCTGTTCGTCAGCTCGTTTCCGGGCAACTGTTACGGCATGAGCGAGGAGTACGACCGCTTCCTGACACTTGGCGACGCCGCCATGTGCCTGATGTACAAGGAGCGCATCCAGCACAGCGAGGAGACGCCGTTGAAAATCTACTATACCGACCGTCAGGGCGTACCCGTGGCTATCGACATCACGGGAAAAGAGGGAAAGAACAAGCTGACGGACAACTCGAATTTTTTCTGTTTAGGGCCTTCGGGCAGCGGCAAGAGCTTCCACATGAACTCCGTCGTGCGCCAGCTTTACGAGCAGGGCACGGACGTGGTGATGGTCGATACGGGTAACAGTTACGAGGGGCTTTGCGAGTATCTGGGAGGCAAGTATATCAGCTACACGGAAGAGAAGCCTATCACGATGAACCCGTTCCGCATCCACCGTGAGGAGATGAACGTGGAGAAAACGGGCTTTCTCAAGAACCTCGTGCTACTCATCTGGAAAGGCTCGCAGGGCACGGTCACAAAGACGGAGGACCGTCTGATAGAGCAGGTCATCACGGAGTACTACGACACCTATTTCAACGGCTTCGACGGTTTCACGCCCATGCAGCGCGAGGACTTGCGCAAGAGCCTCGTTATTGACGACCGTAACCGCAGTGAACGGCAGGAGGAAACCGAAATGCAGCGTGCCGGGCGTATCGAGCGCATGATTGACGAGATGGAACGTCGCCGTAAGGAGTTAAAAGTGGAAGAATTGTCGTTCAACTCGTTCTACGAGTTTTCCGTGCAGCGCATTCCGGATATCTGCGATGAGAACCATATCTCAGGCATCGACATTTCGACCTACCGCTATATGATGAAGGACTTCTACCGTGGCGGCAACCATGACAAGACGCTGAACGAGAACATGGACAGCTCGCTGTTCGACGAGACGTTCATTGTCTTCGAAATCGACAGTATAAAAGATGATCCTCTCCTGTTCCCTCTTGTTACGCTGATTATCATGGACGTGTTCCTGCAGAAGATGCGTATCAAGAAGAACCGTAAGGTACTGGTAATCGAGGAGGCGTGGAAAGCCATTGCCAGCCCGCTCATGGCCGAGTACATCAAGTTCATGTACAAGACGGCCCGTAAGTTCTGGGCTTCGGTGGGCGTGGTGACACAAGAGATACAGGACATCATCGGTAGCCCCATCGTCAAGGAGGCCATCATCAACAATTCGGACGTGGTGATGCTGCTCGACCAGAGCAAGTTCCGCGAGCGATTCGATGAAATCAAGGCCATTCTCGGGCTTACGGACGTGGACTGCAAGAAAATCTTTACCATTAACCGACTGGAAAACAAGGAGGGGCGCAGCTTCTTCCGCGAGGTGTTCATCCGCCGGGGAAGCACCAGCGGCGTGTACGGTGTGGAGGAACCTCACGAGTGCTACATGACCTACACGACTGAGCGTGCGGAGAAAGAGGCCCTGAAACTCTACAAGAGAGAACTCCGGTGCAGCCATCAGGAGGCTATCGAGGCGTATTGCCGCGACTGGGACGCCAGTGGCATTGGCAAATCTCTGCCGTTTGCCCAGAAAGTCAATGAGGCGGGACGGGTATTGAACTTATCATCAAAATAAATAGAACAATGGAAACGAAAAGAATCTTGATTGACCTGTCTTTCGACTATGGCATGAACCACATGGGCTTCGAAAGCAGCCTGACCCGGCAGGAGATTGCCATCGACAACCAGAAACTCCAGAAACTAACTATCCGTGAGTTTTGTATGCTGACAAGGGAGGAAGTCCTTTCGGCGGACGGCATGACGGTGGATAAGCTGTCCGCCATCGAGCGTCTGCTGGACGAGTATTCCCTCCGGCTGGGCATGTCTGCCGGGGAACTGGACGCGTATCTGGACTGCTATTATCAGGAACGTCCCGAAGAGAAGAAGTTTTATGACCTGTGCGACCGTATGTGTGAATCCGTCGCGACTTCGGGAGCCAAGCCGGCTTTCGACGAGAAGGGATTCAGAACCGAGCTGGACAGGAAACTACATGGCAATCCTTTGGATGGGACAAGGCTCAGCGATTTGGGATGGCTGCATTACCAGACCTTGCGCGAGGCTTACCTGAGCCAGCCTTGGTATATGCGGATGTTCGCTTCCCGCTTATACAGGACAAAGAAGGCCGTTAAGGATGCATTCTGGATACACGAGGGGTTCTGTGCTTTTGTCACGGACAGATGCATGGACTCCGAACGATGGAATTTCGAACACAGGGAAGTAAAACCAACCATTCAACAATAAAACGATGAAACGGCTGTCGCTCATTCTCATAGTGCTGTTGCTCGCCCTCGCGCAGCGTGTCCACGCCCAGTATTACAGCGTGAACTACGACGCGCGTACCGTGGCGGCAATGGCTGCCGCTTTCGGCACGGAGACGGTGGCCGAGAGCTATTACCGGGAGCAGGTCGATGACATCCTGAAACATTACAACGCGGCGGAAGTGGCCACGGCAGGCATTTTCGCCTCCAAGTTTTTGGAGCATAAGGCCCTGTCCGACCTCGGTATCTGGTGCAGCAGCACGGAGAATTACTACTACCGCCGGATTTTTCGCATGGTAGCGGAGAAAATCATGCCGAAGATATGGGTGGTGGCGAAGCTGATGCTCCGCTCACCACAGACGGCCATCCACTGGGGCAGCTACCTGATGAAAATCTGCGACGAGACGAAAAGCCTGTGTATGCAGTTCGAGAGCGTGGTGACGAACAGCACGCTGACCTTTTCGGACATCGTGTTCCTCGAAATCAACCGGGACATCGCTCCCTTGCTGAAACTATCGGAAGCGGGCGACATCGACTGGCAGCACCTGCTGGACGACCTTGCCCGTGTGCCGGGCAACTTCACCGGCGAAAACCTGAAAGAGGACATCAACCACCTTTACGACATGGGGGTCGGGCTTGCCACAGCGGGAATCAGCAATATCGGCGACGCCCTGCTGCAGACCAGCTCGTTCCATGACCTGATGGGCGGCAAGGTGGATGAAATCTTCAACCTGTACGACCATTACGGTGCCCTCTTCGAGCAGGCGGAGCATAACCTTGGCGGGCTGCTTATCGAGATGGTGGGCGGTGAGGACAATGTGGCAGGGCTGTTCGAGCTGAGCGAGTACAACCTCACGTCATGGATGACCGACTATCTGGACGAGGTGGCCGGAAACTACTACACGCAGCGGTGGTATATCGCCCGACGGGACCAAGGCAGCGTTTCGCTCTGCGACTACTATCCGCCGACGGATGACAACAGCATCCTGAACGGCGGCGAGTGGACGCGCTTCGAGACGAGCGACCCCAGCTTCTATCCCAACGCCTCGCAACGGGAACAGGCACTCTCCAATTCGGAGCGGTATGCCGGATGGTCAAGAAACCGGGTACAGCAGCTCAACAACCGTAATGACGGCTACACCTATACCATAGACTACTGGCAGAACGCCTACATCATCAGCCGGGGCGGCAAGCAGACGAAAAAAGCATACGCTTACGAGATACACGTCAGACAGAACTGGAACCACGAGGAGGTCATCTACGAGGATGTGTTCGATTCCTACTCGATGGACCTGAACACGTTCAAGGCCGGGCTGAACGCCCGCCTCTCGGAGTTCAACGACAACGAGGAGGGCTATACCTATTATATCGCCTCCGACGCACGGAACTATTATCAGGCGACGGACGCCGCCAAGCTGCAAGGCTGCGAGAGCGTGACTATCAGCGTGACCTGTTCGGACGGTGCCACGCTCGGACAGGGAACAACACAGTACAAGTGCCGCAAGTGCGGCAGCTCGCTGAACGCCCACTCGAAGGAGTGCGCCATGCAGACCTCGGTTACGGAGAACGAGCTGGACCTCTCCGAGCTGAACAGCATGGTGCAAGAAGCAGACAACAAGGTCGCCCTGCTTGAGTCTCAGATTAAGGCATTGGAGAACGAGAATGCCGCGTTGCTGAAGAAAATCGCCGAGGCAAGCGTGGAGGACGCGGCAGCCTACCGCCAGCAGTACAACGCGAACAAGACACAGATAGACAGCCTGAAAAACGAACTGTCCGAATGGCAGAAGAAACAGAAGGAGTACGCGGATGCGAAACAGGAAGCGGCAGGCGACAACGACGTGCCGACGGACGACTACTACCGCATACCCGCCATCATGCAGGACTGTAAGACCGCCTACAACCTCACGTGGCAAGGCGGCGGCGCGTGGAGTGGCTACACCTATGTACGCAAGGCTACCATGCCGAACATCAACGGTGTCATCACGTTCCGGGCAACGATTTCGATAGCGCGGAAACCAAAGTATTTCCTCGGCATCAAGATTCACCGTGCCATCCTGCAGATCAGTTGGGAGCTGACCACGGAATACACCGACACATTCGTCGCCGACGTGCTGACGCTCGACTCGAACCTTTCGGAGGAGGAAAAGACCAAGATGGTGAACGACCGCATCGCGGAAATCGCCCGGGAACACCCGTCCTGCAAAATCACGACGGAGTACGCCCGTACCGCCCCGATGGAAGAGACACCCACCGGGGATGTGTATCACTTGCTGTGGTCGAGCGACCGGCTTGCCATAGCCCGTGAGGTGGATTCTCGGATTACAAAAATATACGCCGACCTCGTGTCGCTGGAGAAGATGATGCACTACAAGCGCAGCATCATCGACGTGCTGAAGGACGTGCTTCCGGAACTGGACACGGACGAGGGACGCAGGCTCACGCTCGTGGAGGAGTGCCATGACCGCTGGGTGGAGAACGCACGGGCTTCCAGAGGCGGTAACGGAAGAAACGCAAGAAAGGAGGAACGGCCATGAAACGGAACTTACTGATAACGGTCGTGCTGCTGGCTCTTCTGCCCGGCATCGCCAAGGCGCAGTGGACCTTCGACATCGTGTCGGTGGAAGCCTACATCAACGACCACAAGAAACAGCGCAGCCTGCTGTTGGCCCGCAGTACGCTGGAATACAGCAACAAGCTGCTGCACGAGTACAGCAGCAAGGAGGTCGGCGGGTACAAGGAGCTGAACGTGGACTTGGACCGCTACACCCGCGCCTTCGACATCATCGACGTGATGTACCAGTCCCTGCGGACGGCGCTGAACGTGAAGAATACCTACACGGCGGTGAGCGACCGTATCGGCGACTACAAGAACCTACTGGAGGACTTCAACGAGAAGATACTGAAACGGGGGCGCATCGAACCGTCCGACGCGCTGATACTGACCATCAACGAGAAAGCCATACGCGACATCGCCCATGACGGGGAGCAGCTCTACAAGTCGGTGAGCGACCTCGTGCTGTACGCCACGGGAGCGGCGGCCTGCTCAACCAGCGACCTGCTGACGGTACTGGAGGCTATCAACCAATCGCTGGACGACATCGAACGGCACCTGAACCGGGCATACATCGAAACGTGGAGGTACATACAAGTGCGTATCGGCTACTGGAAATCGAAGATATACCGCGAGCGCACCAAACGGGAGATTCTCGACGGGGCTTTCGGGCGGTGGCGGGAAGCGGGACGACTGGATGACTGATGAACGGAAATAGATAAAAGGGAAAAGAAGATGAAAAGGACATTTTTACTCATGGCGATAGCGGTTGTAACGGCAAGTGCGGTTCATGCACAGGGTGTCAGTGTAACCTACAACCACGACTCGCCTAAGCAGAACCAAGTTACGGTCATGGAGACCGGAGCGGGCGCACTCTCGCCCGACCTTTATTACACGCTGCTGCACAACTCCTATAAAAAGTCGGCGGCGGCGAAGAACAAGCTGTCGTTCCGCACGCTGGCGGGCGTCAATCTGTACAACCAGGTGGACGAAGCCGAAGCCATCGACTCGGCACTGGTCAGCCGTGCGAAGATAGAGGCGCTGAACGTGGCCGACCGTCAGGTGGACCTCGCGTGGCTTGCCGAGAGCGACAAGATAAACGGGCAGATGGAGCGGTTCAAGCGTAATATCGACCGCATCCTGCCCGCAGGAGGAACACCGGACGACAGGGAACGGTGGACGGAATACTACCACGTGTACCAGAGTGCTATCAAGGCTACCAGAGATGCTTATATGCCCAACGCACAGCGGAAGAAGGAGTACCTGCGCATTTACGAGGACGTGACCCGGCAGAACGGGATTCTTGTCAGGTATCTTGCCCGCAGGCAAAACGCCACGATGACGGGCAACCTGCTGAACGCGACCGACGAGCGTAACCTGAACAAGGGTAGCATCGTCCGCGAAGCCGTAAACCGGTGGAACGAATCGCGCTTTGTGGTACGTGGCTCGCAGTCGGACAGCGGCACAGGCGGCGGAGAGGGAGACGAAACAGTAAACAGGGGACAATAAAAAGGATAGCGAATGGCAAACGGGAACATACTTTCAGATTTCGGTATCAATCTTCTGGAAGAAGAGATTGACGATGTGATTTTTCAAACCAATGAGTTTCTGACCGATGCCACCTTCACCGGCTCGCAGGGACCGTTCTGGTGGATTCTTCAGATGTGCATGGCACTGGCGGCACTCTTTGCCATCATCATGGCGGCGGGCATGGCGTATAAGATGATGGTCAAGCAGGAGCCGCTGGACATACTGAAACTCTTCCGACCCTTGGCCGTGTCGATTATCCTCTGCTGGTGGTACCCACCGGCAGACACGGGTATGGCGGGCAGCGGAAGCAGCTGGTGTTTTCTGGACTTCCTCTCGTACATACCGAATTGTATCGGCAGTTATACCCATGACCTGTACGAGGCCGAAGCCTCGCAGATATCGGACAAGTTCGAAGAAGTACAGGAGCTTATCCACGTGCGCGACACGATGTACACGAGCCTACAGGCACGTGCCGATGTCGCCCACACGGGCACGTCCGACCCCAACCTGATAGAGGCGACGATGGAGCAGACGGGCGTGGACGAGGTGACGAACATGGAGAAGGACGCGGCAGAGCTGTGGTTTACCTCGCTGACGGCCGGCGTGGTGGTGGGAATAGACAAAATCATCATGCTGATTGCCCTCGTGGTGTTCAGAATCGGTTGGTGGGCTACGATTTACTGCCAGCAAATCCTGCTCGGAATGCTCACGATTTTCGGACCGATACAATGGGCTTTCAGCCTGCTGCCCAAGTGGGAAGGCGCGTGGGCGAAGTGGCTGACCCGTTATCTGACCGTGCATTTTTATGGTGCTATGTTGTACTTCGTAGGATTTTATGTCCTGCTTCTGTTCGACATCGTGCTTTGCATACAGGTGGAAAACCTGACGGCGATAACGGCGAGCGAGCAGACCATGGCCGCCTACCTGCAAAACTCGTTCTTCTCGGCAGGCTATCTGATGGCTGCGAGCATCGTGGCATTGAAGTGCCTGAACCTCGTGCCGGACTTGGCGGCATGGATGATTCCGGAGGGCGACACGGCCTTCTCTACCCGAAACTTCGGCGAGGGCGTGGCGCAGCAGGCCAAGATGACGGCGACGGGTGCTATGGGCGGTATCATGCGATAAGACAGGGAAACAATACAATAATAAAATTCTGAGTATGAAAAAGAAAATTAAAAAATGGCTTCAGGACGAGCGGTTTACGGACTATACCGACAGGCGCATCCTGACAGAGGTGGATGATGTCTGCGACAACCACTGCCCCGACCCGGAATATGAAGAGCTGATAAGAGCCTTCAGACGGGATGAACGGTACATCATTCCGATGGTAGCTTACCTTAATTACCGGTTGCAGGTCGCCAAGCTGCAAAAGGATGTGAGAAAGCGTAAACGTGCCGTCTGGTGGGTATTCGTGCAGTCGATACTGTTGAGCAACGCCACGCAAATCCATTTCATGGAGTTCAGCCAGCTCCAAACAAAGCTGATGGTAATGGTCATGCCGATGCTCCACGACGAGTATGTAAAGAAGTTGAACAAGAAAAAATGGTAAGGTATGGTCATCAAAAATCTGGAAAACAAGATCAAGCTGGTGGGCATCATCTGCACCGCCTTTCTCGTGGGGTGCATCATCATCAGCGTGAGCAGCATTTGGACGGCACGGACAATGGTGACGGACGCGCAGAAAAAGGTGTACGTGCTGGACGGCGACGTGCCGATACTGGTACAACGCACGACCATGGACGAGACGCTGGACGTGGAGGCAAAATCCCATGTCGAAATGTTCCACCACTACTTCTTCACGCTTCCACCGGATGACAAGTACATCAAGTACACGATGGAAAAGGCGATGTATCTGGTGGACGAGACCGGACTGGCACAGTACAACACGCTCAAGGAGAAAGGCTTTTACTCCAACATATTGGGAACGAGCGCCGTGTTCTCCATCTATTGCGACAGTGTGCGGTTTGACAAAAGCAATATGGAGTTCACCTACTACGGGCGGCAGCGTATCGAACGCCGCAGTAATATCCTGATGCGTGAACTGGTCACGGTGGGACAGCTCAAGCGTGTGCCCCGGACGGAGAACAACCCGCACGGGCTGCTGATAGTGAACTGGCGAACCCTGCTGAACAAGGATATCGAGCAAAAGACGAAGAGTAACTATTAACCATTGGAGCAATGAACATCAAAGGATTCCGCAAGATGCTGTTCGGCGAGAAGATGCCGGACAAGAACGACCCGAAATACAAGGAACGCTACGAGCGTGATGTGGATGCCGGGCGCAAGTTCGCCAAGGCGACACGTATCGACAAGGCAGCCGCCAAGGTGCAGGGCTTCGCCAACACGCACCGGACGCTGTTTCTGGCTATTGTCTTCGGCTTCGTCATCGGCGGGCTGGCATGGAATGTTTACCGCCTGACGGTGGTGTACCGTTACCAGCCCTCCCGCAGGACTGCCACGGAGATGCAGGACTCGCTCCTCCGTGAGCGGCACAAGGCCCTGCAAAAGATAGAAATGAGGAAAAACAAGGCGGACGGGATACGATGAACGATGTCCGGACCGTCAGCGATATGCGTCCGAAAGGGCCGCGCTATCAAATGCAAGTATTCGTAAATCAATCAGTGATAAACAATGGATATAATCAAGAGAATCAATTTCCGGCAACCGAAGTATATGCTTCCGGCCATACTCTATGTTCCGCTGCTGGTCGCGTCGTATTTCATTTTCGACCTGTTCCACACCGAAAAGGCGGAGATTCCGAACAAGACGCTTCAGACGACCGAGTTTCTGAACCCCGAACTGCCGGACGCACAGATCAGGGGCGGCGACGGCATAGGCAGCAAGTACGAGAACATGGCCAAATCGTGGGGCAAGATACAGGATTATTCTGCCGTGGACAACATTGACCGGGACGAACCCACAGACAACAAGGAAGAGTATGAGTCACAATACACGCAAGACGATATCGCCCTGCTCGGTGAGCAGGAGCAGGCAAAGGCTCTGGCGGCGCAAGCTGCCAGTGCCAAGAAACGTGAGCAGGAAGCTCTCGCGGAACTGGAGAAAGCGCTCGCAGAAGCGAGGCTGAGAGGACAACGGGAGGTAATGCCGAGTGAAGCGGACAGCACCCTGTCGGCTACCCCACCGGACACAATGGTACAGGTCAAGGGAACCATCGACGAGGAGAACCGTTCGGTCAAGGCCCCTGCGGAGGATGATAAGGCGAGCGAGGTGGTGAAGAAGGTAAAAACCTCTTCCGATTACTTCAACACGCTGGCGAAGGATGCCAAGGAACCGAGGCTTATCCAAGCGATCATCGACGAGGACATCAAGGCAGTGGACGGCTCGCGCGTCAGGCTGCGTCTGCTCGACGACATCGAAATCAACGAGAGCGTGGTCAAACGGGGTACTTACCTGTACGCCACGGTCAGCGGCTTTTCGTCCGGACGCGTGAAAGGGAACATCAGCAGCATACTGGTCGATGACGAACTGGTCAAGGTCAGCCTCTCGCTTTACGATACGGACGGCATGGAGGGACTGTATGTTCCCAACAGCCAGTTCAGGGAGACGAGCAAGGATGTGGCGAGCGGCGCCATGTCGGGCAGCATGAGCATGAATACGGGGACTTACGGGAACAGCCTCGCCCAATGGGGTATGCAGGCGGTGAACAACGCCTACCAGAAAACGAGCAACGCTATCAGCAAGGCCATCAAGAAGAACAAGGTGAAGCTGAAATACGGGACGTTCGTCTATCTGGTGAACGGCAGGGAGAAACGGGAGTAAAAATAGGCGGTATGGAAAGGGATTTGTCGAAATATCACAAAGGTACGGACGGTTTCTACTACGATGACTATATGGCGCCCGACAAAGCCGGGACGTTCATCGGGAGGCTCGTGAGTACCGAATGGTGGCACAAGGGAACACATTTCGCCCTAATATGCAACTTCGAAACGGAGGACGACCGCCGGGTCGCCCTGTTCGCCTTCCAAAAGTACACCGGTTTTTACGGACCGCGAGACGGGGCGATCAATTTCAAACACGCGAAGACGGACACCCTCTGGGAGTGTGAGATACGGAAAACCCGGACGGGACACTACACATGGATGAGTGCCCGGCAGATTGTGGAACCAAAAACTGATGCGATATGATAGAGACGGATAACATATACAACATGGATTGCCTTGAAGGCATGAGTCTAATGGCTGACGGAAGTGTTGATGCGGTCATCACCGACTTGCCCTACGGGGTACTGAACCGCAATAACCCGTGGGCGAACTGGGACAGACAGATACCGCTCTCCCCTTTGTGGGAGCAATATAGACGGATTACCAAACCGGGAAGTCCTATCATTTTGTTCGGTCAGGGACTTTTCTCAGCCAAACTCATGCTGTCACAACCCCAGTTGTGGCGGTATAACCTCGTGTGGCAGAAAGACCGCGTAACGGGACATCTGAACGCCAACAGAATGCCTTTGCGTCAGCATGAGGATATTCTGGTATTCTATAAGAAACAACCGGTATATCATCCGCAGATGAGTTATAAGCCTGAACAGAAGAATCATCCTCGAGGAATGTTCAAACGGATGACAAACCGCTGTTACGGTGCGATGAAACCTACGCCTTCGCATATTTCCGATTGGAAATATCCCACATCGGTCATCTACATATCCAAAGAGCATAAAGCCGGAACTTTTTACCATCCGACACAGAAGCCTGTGGCATTGTTGGAATACCTGATACGCACTTATACCAACGAGGGCGATGTAGTATTTGATAACTGCATCGGTTCGGGAACGACCGCCGTAGCCGCCATCCGAACAGGACGGCATTATATCGGCTTCGAGATTGAACCGATGTATTACGAAATTGCCGAGCAGCGGATTCGGGAAGAGTTGGAACGTGGACACGGGGCGAAATGAGGGAAAAGAAATAAACAAATCAATAAATCAACGATATGAATATGAATCTGAAAAGGACAATAACGGTATTTTTCCTTACGGTCGGGGTGCTCTCGGGTCATGAGGTACTGGCACAGCGGACTTACGAGGAGATGGAACAACTGACGGTGAACGAGCAGGTAACGACGGTCATCACAGCTTCGGAGCCAATCCGCTTCGTGGACATTTCCACCGAGAAAATAGCAGGCGACCAGCCCATAGACAACATTATCCGCCTGAAACCGAAGGAGGGCGGACACGAGGACGGCGAAGTGCTGGCCATCGTGACCATAGTAACGGAACGCTACCGCACGCAATATGCGTTGCTCTACACGACAAGAGTACGGGAGGCAGTAACGGATAAAGAGATAGAGTTACAGCGTCACTTTCTCCTCCACATCCTTGTGTACGGGTACGGGAGGCAGTAACGGATAAAGAGATAGAGTTACGGGAACGGGATGCCTACAACAATCCGGCGGTCTCGATGTCCACCGCAGAGATGATACGCTTCGCACGGCGTATCTGGAACTCGCCCGCGAAGATACGCAACGTGGCGACCAAGGCCCACCGCATGACGATGCGGCTGAACAACATCTACGCCGTAGGCGATTACTTCTTCATAGACTTCTCCGTGGAGAACAGGACGAATATCCGTTTCGACATCGACGAGATACGGGTGAAGCTCGCGGACAAGAAGCTCTCCAAAGCGACCAATGCACAGGTCGTCGAACTGACGCCCACGCTGGTGCTGGAGGGCAGCAAGGTGTTCCGGCACGGCTACCGCAACGTGATTGTGGTGAAAAAAATGACCTTCCCCAACGACAAGATACTGACCATCGAAATGACGGAGAAGCAGATTAGCGGTCGTAACATCTGCCTGAACATCGACTATGAAGATGTGCTGGCGGCTGATTCGTTCAACGTAACCCTGCTGGAGGAGGAATGAGCATGAAGAAAACGGTTATACTTATTCTCGCCTGCGTGTGTTTCGCCCTGAACGCGAGCGCACAGCAAGGCAGCGGCCGCCTCTCGCTCGGCGTGGGGGCACTGTATAAGAACGGCATGGACGTGACGCTCGCTTACGAGCATGAGATGAACTACCGCCACGCGTGGGAGTTCTTTGCCAACGGTTACCTGCAATGGAAGGAATGCGGCTCGTGCGGCCATATATGCCCGGAATCTTTCTGGCAGAACTATCGCACTTATGGGTTCGGTGTGGCTTACAAGCCCAACGTCTCAAGAGGACGCAACCACTACGGCAACCTGCGTATCGGGGCTTCGGCAGGGAGTGATACGAAAAAGTTTCTGGCCGGCCTGCATTTCGGATACGAGCACAACTATGTGCTGCGCTCAGGCTGGATGCTTTACTGGCAGGCCAAGGGAGATGTGATGATAAAAGGCGCAGACCTGTTTCGTGCGGGTATCGTGCTTGGAGTGAAACTACCGATAAAATAAGGGAAAGATGAGACAGAACATTATCAGAAAAGCGTGTCAGACCGTGCCGGCTGTCGTCATGGCGATTGCCGTTGCCGCCTGCGACGCGCATATAGAGGTGCCCGACACGGCAGTACGTCCGGGCCATGTCTTATGCACGGACGGTACGGCCTTATCATACAGTGAGTATGAGCAATCCGGGAAACAGGCGATTGCCGTCGTTTTCAATACCGACCCTCACGGGGAAACGGAGGGTGACGGCTATGCGGTCTATCTGTGGGACATTGCACCACAGGCATTCGCTGACAGTCTCGGCATCGAGCAAGGCACGTCGGCGGACATTAAGGCATATGACGGGAATGCGAACACCTTCGCGCTATACGATACCAGGGAAACGGCTTCGCCGATGGCCGAAGCGGTGTTTGCCCTGTGGAGGTACGGACAGAGTGCCTACGTGCCCTCGGTGGCACAGGCCCGGTTGCTGTATGCGGCTCGTGCGACCGTCAATCCTGTCATAGAGAGATGTGGCGGCGACCCGTTGCCGCAAGTTCCGAACAACTGCTGGTACTGGACTTCAACGGAAGTGGAGGGACAGCAGACGGCAAAGGCATGGCTTTATTCAATGGGCAGCGGAGCCATGCAAGAGACGCCCAAGACACAGGCGCACCGGGTGCGCCCCATTATAACCATCAACAAATAAACTTATGACAACTATGAACGGAATCAAAGATTTCAAGGTGCCACAGTATATGGACATAGCACATCCGGACAAAGGATTTTTCGGGTATCTGCTGAGATGCAAATGCCTGCCACCGGAGGAAGTTTTCATAAATTTCATATTCCTCGATGACGGAGCCGAATGCTGCAAGAGGCTTTCTTCCGTAAAGAAGCGCAGGGAGGAAATCCGGAAGGAATGGAACAGCCGCATCGACCGTTACCATGATATTTTCGTAGGCCAGCTCTACTACGTCAATGAAGAGCTGTTCAACGACTTCATCGACTTTATGACCGACGGTCCCGACGACGCCATACGGAAGTTCCTTGAGAATTTTACGGCGGAAATGCGTGCTTCCGTAATAGATAACCCTATGGGACTTGAACCTCTATATGCGGTTACACATGTCTGCCAACTTACCGAGGACGACCGCATACACTGGCCTCACATCCATGTCCTTTGGGGTATTAAAAAGAAGTGATTACAGCCATGGAAGAGAGCAAGGAGTTACAAGGGTTCTACAGGATATTCCGCGCGGTCGTTTACATCTCCGTGCTGATGGAATTTTTCGAGTATGCCATCGACCCGGCGGTACTCGACCATTGGGGCGGCATACTGATTGATATTCACGGACGCATCAAGCGGTGGATGATCTACAACGACGGCAATCTGGTGTACAGCAAAGTCGCCACGGTGCTGCTTATCTGTATCACCTGTATCGGCACGCGGAGCAAAAAACATCTGGAGTTCGATGCCCGTCGGCAGGTACTATACCCGCTCGTGAGCGGCTTTGCGCTGCTTGTGCTGTCCGTGTGGTTGTTCAATCATCCTATGGAAACGCGTCTCTACACATTGCCGCTGAACATCATCTTCTACATGGTCGTTTCCCTTGTGGGGGTCATCCTCGTGCATATCGCACTGGACAACATATCGAAGTTTCTTAAGGAGGGGTTGATGAAAGACCGCTTCAATTTAGAAAACGAAAGTTTTGAACAATGCGAGGAGCTGATAGAGAACCAATACAGTGTAAATATCCCGATGCGATACTATTATAAGGGTAAATTTAGAAAAGGATTTGTGAATATAACTAATTGTTTTCGTGGTACATGGGTAGTTGGAACACCGGGCAGCGGTAAAACATTTTCGCTTATCGAGCCATTCATTCGACAGCACAGTGCAAAGGGCTTTGCTATGGTTGTATATGATTACAAATTTCCGACACTGGCCACTAAACTGTACTACCACTACAAAAAAAACCAGAAGCTGGGCAAGATACCCGAGGGGTGCAAGTTCAACATCATCAACTTTGTGGATGTGGAGTACAGCCGCCGTGTGAACCCGATTCAGGCGAAGTACATCAACAACCTCGCAGCGGCAAGCGAGACGGCGGAGACCTTGCTGGAATCCCTGCAGAAGGGCAAGAAGGAAGGTGGTGGCGGTTCGGACCAGTTCTTCCAGACCTCGGCGGTGAACTTCCTCGCCGCCTGCATCTACTTCTTCGTGAACTACGAGAAGGAACCCTACGACAAGGACGGCAATATACTGTATGCGGAGAAGCGTCAGGACCCGCAGACGAAGTTTTGGAAACCGACGGGCATCGTGCGCGACCGTGAAGGCGGCAACATCGTGGAACCTGCCTACTGGCTGGGAAAATACTCGGATATGCCGCACATCCTCTCATTCCTGAACGAGAGCTACCAGACTATCTTCGAGGTGCTGGAGACGGACAACGAGGTGGCTCCGCTGCTCGGCCCGTTCCAGACCGCTTTGAAAAATCGCGCGATGGAACAATTGGAAGGTATGATCGGTACGCTGCGCGTCTATACATCCCGACTGGCAACCAAGGAGAGCTACTGGGTGTTCCACAAAGACGGAGACGACTTCGACCTGAAGGTGAGCGACCCGAAGAACCCGAGCTACCTGCTGATAGCCAATGACCCGGAAATGGAGTCAATCATCGGTGCGCTGAACGCCCTAATCCTGAACCGTCTCGTAACACGTGTGAACACGGGACAGGGTAAGAATATCCCGGTGAGCATCATCGTGGATGAGCTGCCGACCCTGTACTTCCACAAGATAGACCGACTGATTGGTACGGCGCGAAGCAACAAAGTGAGCGTTACGCTCGGCTTTCAGGAGCTGCCGCAGTTAGAGGCCGATTACGGCAAGGTGGGTATGCAGAAAATTATCACGACCGTCGGTAACGTGGTGAGCGGTTCGGCACGGGCGAAAGAGACGCTCGAATGGCTGTCAAGTGACATCTTCGGAAAGGTGGTACAGATCAAGAAGGGTGTGACGATTGACCGGGACAAAACCTCAATCAACTTGAACGAAAACATGGACAGCCTCGTGCCAGCATCGAAGATTTCGGATATGCCGACGGGGTGGATCTGCGGACAGACAGCAAGGGATTTCATGAAAACGAAAACCGGTGTGGGTGGTTCGATGAACATCCAGGAAGCGGACGAGTTTAAGACATCAAAGTTCTTCTGCAAGACGGATTTCGACATGAGGGAGATAAAGAAAGAGGAAGCGGCGTATGTGCCGTTGCCGAAGTTCTATACCTTCAAATCGCGGGACGAACGGGAACGCATCCTGTACAAGAATTTTGTACAGGTGGGTCAGGACGTGAAGGAGATGATAAAGGATGTTCAGAACAAGCGTGGGGCGAAATAAGCGTAAACAAAACCGCCATTGCAGTTTAACAGGACTGTAATGGCGGTTCCGGTATATTCTATTTTGAAGCGAATATGGCATACAGGACCTGTTGTATCTCAAAAACCTCCATGAAAATCAGAAAATATGGTTATGACTTGAACTAGAAAAAGTTGTCACTTTTGATGCGCATAAATCAAAGAATCAA
>ERZ650918.1326-NODE-1326-length-22064-cov-4.686128_pt1 | contig 22064 bp, 20 predicted proteins | sample MGYA00514758_ERZ650918 | MGnify/ENA metagenome assembly ERZ650918 | reverse complement strand
TCAGCAGGCATCGCCTTTAAGCATCACTTTGATCAGGATGGGACAAATCGACAATGTCAGCTTGTCAAAAAAACTTTCTCCGACAAGCTGAACGGCTGTGCCCCTTCGGGCACAGCCGTTTTTGCGCAAACACGATATTGATGCTTTTCTCCAGCTTTCACGCCGTCAGTCCAGAACGTACACGGTGCAGTCCCGCCGGCCCCAGTCGCATGCCTCGGAATAGGTCCTGAACCAGAGGTCGATCTTGTTGCCCTTGATCGCTCCGCCGGTGTCCTCAGCGATGAACACGCCGTAGCCCTCGATGAATACGCGGCTGCCGAGCGGAATGACGGACGGATCAACTGCGATCGTGCGGCCTTCGGTCAGGGTGGTGCCGGTAGCAGTCAGTGCCAGATTGTTGCCGTTGCATTCAACGCACGGATCGTAGAAGGTCAGTTTATAATTGCCAAGCGCAGTGGCATTTGCCTTGATGGCATCGCTTGCCAGATACGTTGTGGAGTAAGCTACCGGACGGGCAGCAGATGCACTTGCGACCAGCTGGTTGTAAGCGGTCTTGGTTGCAGCGGCCTTGATCTCGGCTTCCTTCTTAGCTGCTTCTTCAGCGGCCCTTTTGGCAGCCTCAGCCTTAGCCTTCTTAGCAGCTTCCTCCTGCGCCTTCTTGGCAGCGGCAGCCTCAGCCTTGGCGGCCTCGTAAGCGGCGAGCTTCTCCTGAGAGGCCTTGATGGCCGCGACGATATCGGCGACCGCTTCGGGCGCGTCACCCTCGAGCGTGGAGACATACCACTCGCCGATGGCGCGGTAGTTCTTGTCCATGCTGCGGCGCTCAGATGCCATCTCATACTCGGTCTTGGCCTTATCGGCAACGGCATTTGCCTTTTCACCGGCAACGGCCGCGACCTGCTGTGCCTTCTCAGTCGCCACGAACGCGACGTCCTGAACCTTCTTGCTGAAGTTATCGAAAAATGCCATAATACTTTCTCCTTTCAAACCGTGTCCTCGGGTTTGTTATTGACAGTATAAGCTACCGGGGCTTTCATTTCAATGGATAATTTACGACAAAAGTATAAATTTTTTGTGACAGCGTTCACTTTTTCTCGACCCAGCCCTGCGCGCAGCCGACGGCGCGCTTCCAGCCGCGGTACAGCTCCTCACACTCGTACTGCGCCCGCTCGGGGGTGAAGACGCGCTCGCTGCACCGGAGAGTGCTCAGCTCGTCCAAGTCCTTCCACACGCCCGCGGCCAGACCCGCGAGCGATGCCGCGCCAAACGCCGTCGTCTCGACCATCGCGGGCCGGTCGACCGGAATGCGCAGCAAATCCGCCTGAAACTGCATCATCAAATCGCTGACGCTCGCGCCGCCGTCGACACGCAGAAGGGAGATCTCGCAGCCGGCGTCCTGCCGCATGGCGGTCATCAGGTCGGTGACCTGATAGGCGATGGATTCGAGCACTGCGCGGGCGAAGTGCGCCTTCGTCGTGCCGCGCGTGATGCCCACGACGCAGCCGCGCGCATACATATCCCAATACGGCGCACCGAGGCCCGTAAACGCGGGCACTAAGTAAATGCCGCCGCTGTCGGGAACGGATTCTGCCAGAATGTCGCACTCGTGCGAGGTCGAAATGACTTGCAGCTCGTCGCGCAGCCATTGAATGGCCGAGCCCGCGTTGAAGACGCTGCCCTCGAGCGCGTAGGTCGTCTCGCCGTTTAAGCTCCAGCCCACCGTCGTCACCAGTCCCGCGCGCGAGCGCACCGGCGCGCCGCCGACGTTCATCAGCGTGAAGCAGCCCGTGCCGTAGGTGTTCTTCGCCTGTCCGCGCGTAAAGCAGCCCTGCCCGAACAGCGCCGCCTGCTGGTCACCCGCCGCGCCGCAGATCGGCACGCCCGCGAGCTCTTCGAGCCCTTCGATGCCCTCCGCCACCGTGCCGTAGACTTCGGAGTTGGACACGGGACGCGGCAGAATGTTCATCGGAATGTCCAGCAGCGCGCAGAGCTCTTCATCCCACGAAAGCGTGTGGATGTTGAAGAGCATCGTGCGGCTGGCGTTCGAGTAGTCCGTCACGTGGACCTTGCCGCCCGTCAGCCTCCAGATGAGCCATGTCTCCACCGTACCGAATAAAATTTCGCCGCGCTCGGCCCTTTCCCGCGCGCTGGGGACGTGGTCGAGCAGCCACTTGATCTTCGTCGCGGAAAAGTAGGCGTCGATGTGCAATCCCGTTTTCTCGGCCACAAGCTCGCTCACGCCGCGCTTTTCGCGAAGGGCGTCTGCAATGTCCGCCGTGCGGCGGCACTGCCAGACGATGGCGTTGTGGATGGGCTCGCCCGTCGCGCGATCCCAAAGAATCGTCGTCTCGCGCTGGTTCGTGATGCCGATCGCCGCGACCGCGCGGCCAAGGCCCGATTCGCGCAAGGCCTGCGCGGCAACGGCGCGCTCGCTCTCCCAGATCTCGTTCGGGTCGTGCTCGACCCAGCCGGGATGCGGATAATACTGCCGAAACGGCCGCTGCGCGTGTCCGCCGACACTGCCATCGCGCCCGAACAGAATGGCGCGCGAGCTGGTCGTCCCTTGATCGAGCGCCAAAATATAACGCTGCATGAAGATACCCCCTTGTTCATTTGGACCGTCTTATGCTATACTAATGAATAAGATTATATCATGCAGGAGGGTTTTGCGCCATGGCTATTTGCAGGGAATTTTACTTCCCCTCGTCGGACGGCTCCTCGCGCATTCACGCGGCGGAGTGGATGCCCGAGAGCGGTGAGATCATCGGCGTTTTACAGATCGCGCACGGCGTGGCGGAATACGGCATGCGCTACGCGCCGTTTGCCGAATTCATGACCGAGCACGGCTTTGCCGTCGTGGCGAACGACCACCTCGGCCACGGCCTTTCCGCCGAGAAGGACACCGACACGCTCTATTTCGGCCCGCGCGACGGCTGGAAGCATGTTGTGGACGACATGTACGCCCTGCGCTGCCGCACGAAGGAAAAATATCCCGATGTTCCCTATTTTCTCATGGGCCACTCGATGGGCTCGTTCCTGACGCGCACCTATCTCATCCGCTATCCCGGCACCGTCGACGCCGCCATCATCATGGGCACGGGGCACCAGTCCCCCGCGATCGTCACGGGCGGGCGCGCCATCGCCAAGGCCGCGGGCAAGCGCCACGGCTTCAAGGCGCACTCTCCGCGCGTGGAGGCACTGGCTTTCGGTGCTTACAACAAGGCGTTCGCGCCCAACCGCACGGAGGTCGACTGGCTCAGCGCGAGCGACAACAATGTTGACGCCTACATTGCCGACCCCCTCTGCGGTCAGAAGGCGAGCATCGGCCTCTTCTACGAGATGCTCGGCGGCATCCGCTTCATCAGCACGCCGAAAAACATCGCGTCGATGAACCGCAACACGCCCATTCTCTTCATCTCCGGCGACAAGGACCCTGTCGGCGAGATGGGCAAGGGCGTCAAGCGCGCATACGAGGCCTTCCGCCGCGCCGGCGTGCGCGACGTGGAGCTGAAGCTCTACAAGGGCCTGCGGCACGAGATTCTGAACGAAGACTGCCGTGCCGTGGTCTATAACGACCTGTGGAGCTGGATCGAAAAACATTTATGAATAAAGTCAGGAAGGCGAACCGTCAGGCGGTTCGCCTTCTTTTACTTCGGAGCAACGTTCGCGGCGTCAAAGCGTCGATATCGTGCGTCGTGAGCAGGACGCGCGCGGTCAGGATGCCGTCAAGCGTGACGAGGAACACCGCCAGCGCCGCGGCCCACTCTGGAAGCAGTGCGGCATAGCCCTCCAGAACCGGCTGCACATACCGCACGGCGAGCATCGACAATATTCCCCAGCAGATGGAAAACGGCAGGCAGATGCGGCCGTTCACGTCGCATTTGGTCGAAGAATAGTCCCAAAACTGCACTTGAAACAGCCTTTCATAGCCCCAGTGCACGGCGTATTCCATCGCCGTCGCCGCGAGCATACCGAGCAAGATCTGCTCCCACGCGCCGGGGAGCTTTTCCGCCCCCAGCAATAAAATCGTGACCATTGCAAAGCCGTACACCGGACACAGCGGCAGGAACACGAAGCACCGCCGCAGCCGGTGGCTCGATCTCGTCGCTGCGGCGAAGAGCTTTTCCAGGCAATAGCCCAAAAAGCTGTAAGCAAACCAGTACCAGATATGATCCATTCCTTCCTCCGCGTCCGTTTTTTTCAGTATGGCCCGCGCAGATGGAAAAATGCGTGCCGCGCGCGTTGCAAAGCGCGGCGAATCATGGTAAAATGACAAAAAATCGACAGGAGAACACAACTATGCCTGATACCTGGGAAGCTCTGGAACACGACTGCAAAAATTGCCGCGAATGCTCGCTGTGGGAGACGCGCACGAACGTCGTCTTCGGCGTCGGCAATCAGAATGCTGAAGTTTTATTCATCGGCGAAGGCCCCGGCGCGAACGAGGATGCGCAGGGCGTGCCATTCGTCGGCAGGGCCGGTCATCTGCTCGACGACATGCTTGAGATCATCGGCCTCAAGCGCGACGATGTGTATATCGCCAACATCGTCAAGTGCCGCCCGCCGGAAAACCGCGACCCGCTCGGCGTGGAGCAGGACGCCTGTATCGGGTATCTTCGCCGTCAGGTCGCGCTGCTGCGGCCCAAGATCATCGTCTGTCTCGGACGCATCGCGGCCATGCGCATCATCAAGCCCGACTTCAAGATCACGCGTGAGCACGGGCAGTGGTTCGAAAAGAACGGCTTTCAGATGATGGCCGTGTATCACCCCGCGGCACTGCTGCGCGATCCGCGCCGCAGGCCCGAGTCGTTTGAGGATTTCAAGGGCTTACAGCAGAAGATCAATGAGCTTTGCGAGCACACCCATGCCGTTTCCTAATGCAAATAGCATACTTTTCGGTGCTGTGCCCTGCCAAATTTCTACATAAATGGTGTTTTTTGGATAAAAATGCTATTGACGGCCATTTTTGTGTGTGCTATATTACTACCATCCTTTTTGAAAGGACTTGGAGCTTGAGTGATGAAGACTGTTGTAAGCAACGTTGCATATCGCTTTTACTATTACTCTTACTTTTACTTTAAGGACAAGGTAAGAGCGATTTGTGATGCCCGTAGCTGAAAGGTCTTTCGAACCAACACTTGAAGGTCACTTCAAAAAGAGTTGAGTCAAGGAACCCGCCGTATGGACCACAAGTCCTTACAGCGGGTTTTATTGTTATCAGCGAGAAATAAAAATTGGAGGAAAAAAGCATGAACACCAAACGCATCATTTCTCTTGTTGCCTCTCTTGCCCTCGTTCTAAGCCTGAGCGTGGGTCTGACCGGCTGCGGCGATAAGGCCGCACAGGACGACAATCAGGGCAGCACCGACGGCGAAAGCACGAAGTACACCGTCGGCATCTGCCAGCTCGTGCAGCACGAGGCACTCGACGCTGCCACCCAGGGCTTCATCGACGCGCTGAATGAGGCGCTGCCCGGCCAGGTCGAATTCCAGAACAAGAACGCTTCCGGCGACAGCGCCAACTGCTCCACCATCGTCAACGGCTTCGTTTCCGACGGTGTGGATCTCATCTTGGCGAACGCCACCGGCGCGCTGACCGCCGCCGCTGCCGCCACGAGCGACATCCCCATCCTCGGCACCTCCATCACCGCTTACGGCGTTGCTCTTGATATTGACGACTTCAACGGCACTGTCGGCGGCAACATCTCCGGCACCTCCGACCTCGCTGACCTCGAGGCTCAGGCCAACATGATCACCGAATGGTTCCCCGATGCCACGAAGGTCGGCCTGCTGTTCTGCTCTGCCGAGCCCAACTCCCGCTACCAGATCGGAGAGGTCGCCAAGTGCCTCTCCGATAAGGGCATTGAAACGAAGGAATTTGCCTTTACCGACACCAACGACGTCGCTTCCGTCACGCAGTCCGCTGCCGACTACTCCGACGTTGTCTACGTCCCCACCGATAACACCGCCGCTTCCAACACCGAGGCCATCGCAAACGTTCTTGTTCCCGCGGGCGTGCCTGCCATCTGCGGCGAAGAGGGCATCTGCAAGGGCTGCGGCGTCGCGACCCTCTCCATCAGCTACTATGACCTCGGCGTGACCACCGGTAAGATGGCCGCCAAGATCCTGACCGGCGAGGCCGACATCTCCGAGATGCCCATCGAGTTCACCGAGGCCACCCCGAAGTACAACGCCTCCATGTGCGAGACGCTCGGCATCGAGCCTCTCGATGGCTACACTGCCATCGAAGAGTAATCTGATCACATCCCCCCGCAGGCAGGGACGGGCTTAGCCCGTTCCTGCCTCAACAAGAGATAGGAGGAGAGAACCCATGAGTTTTCTTTCGTCGCTGATGAACGCCCTGCCCGGCGCTGCCGCACAGGGTCTCGCCTGGGGCATTATGGCCATCGGCGTTTACATCACCTTCCGCATTCTGGACGTGGCGGACCTGACCGTCGACGGCTCGCTGGCAACCGGCGGCGCTGTCTGCGTCATGCTGATCCGCGGCGGCTTCAATCCCTGGATCGCCCTGCTGTGCGCGATGCTCGCCGGTATGCTGGCAGGCCTCGTCACCGGTCTTTTCCACACGCGCTGCGGTATTCCGGCCATTCTCGCCGGTATCCTGACGCAGCTTGCGCTGTATTCGATCAATCTGCGCATCATGGACAGCAAGGCAAACCAGGCACTCAGCGTTGATAAATATCCGCTGCTGCTTTCGCAGCGCTATGTGCGCGAGCTCTCGATGAACAATCCCCTGCCGCTGCTGCTTCTCTTCACAGCCGCGGTCATCGCCATCCTGTACTGGTTCTTCGGCACGGAGAAGGGCAGCTCGCTGCGCGCGACCGGCGCAAACCCCCACATGGCGCGCGCACAGGGCATCAACACGAACTCGAATATCGTGCTTGGCCTGATGGTCTCGAACGGTCTTGTCGCCCTCTCCGGCGCGCTGCTGGCGCAGTATCAGGGCTCGAGCGACATCAACATGGGCCGCGGCGCCATCGTCATCGGCCTTGCCGCCGTCATCATCGGCGAGGTCATCTTCGGCAAGATCTTCACGAACTTCGGCCTCACGCTGCTGGCCGTTTCCATCGGCGCGATCATCTACTACATCGTGCTCCAGATCGTGCTGCAGCTCGGTCTGAACACCAACGACTTAAAGCTTATCACGGCGCTGATCGTGGCGGTCTTCCTCGCCATCCCCTACTGGAAGAGCAAGATGTTCCGCCGCAAGGTGCAGCCCCAGAGCGCAAAGAACGGAGGCAATGGCCATGCTTGAACTCAAGGAACTTTATAAGACCTTTAACCCCGGCACCATCAACGCCAAAACCGCGCTGAACGGCCTGAGTCTGACGCTGAACGACGGCGACTTCGTCACCGTCATCGGCGGCAACGGCGCGGGCAAGTCCACGATGCTCAACGCCACCGCCGGCACGTTCTTTGTCGACTCCGGCAAGGTCATCATCGACGGCTCCGACGTCACGAACCTGCCCGAGCACAAGCGCGCGGCATTCATCGGCCGCGTGTTCCAGGACCCGATGATGGGCACCGCCCCCTCGATGTGGATCGAAGAGAACCTCGCCCTCGCCGCCCGCCGCGGCCAGCGCCGCGGTCTTTCCTGGGGCGTGACGAAGGAGGAAAAGGAGCAGTACCGCGAGCTGCTCGGCGGTCTCGGCCTCGGCCTTGAGTCCCGCCTGACCACGAAGGTCTCGACGCTCTCCGGCGGCCAGCGCCAGGCGCTCACGCTGCTGATGGCAACGCTCAAGCGCCCCAAGCTGCTGCTGCTCGATGAGCACACCGCGGCACTCGACCCGAAGACCGCCGCCAAGGTCATGGAGCTCACCGACCGCATCGTGCGCGAGGGCCAGCTCACCACGCTGATGATCACGCACAACATGCGCGATGCCATTCAGTACGGCAACCGCCTCATCATGCTGCACGACGGCCACGTCATCCTCGACATTGCGGGCGAGGAGAAGAAGAAGCTGACCGTGCCCGATCTTCTTGAGCAGTTCACGAAAGCCAGCGGCGACGAGTTCGCCAACGACCGCGCGATCCTCTCCTAACGTTTTCTCTCTCCCCTATAAAGCACAAAAAGAGCTTGAACGCTTTGTTCAGGCTCTTTTCTTATCCTTTTTTACGCTTCCCGCAGCACGACCTCGACAATGCCGACATCGTCGGTATCGGGGTAGAAGTTCACCTGCCACGGCTCAGTAAAGCCGGGGGCGACCTCCTCCTGCACAGACCGCACCATATCGCGGATGCCATCGCGGTCCGCGGTGAAGTACGTGAAGCGCACGGCGATACGGCTGAGCGAACCCTCGCGCGCCGTCAGGCGCAGAAGGTCAGGCAGCGCCTCGGTGCTCGTCGCGGTGACGATGCCCGCCTGCTCCTCCGCCGTGCGGCGGTAGCCGAGGCGCACGTGCATCTCGTAATAGGCGCGCTCCTGCGTGTCGGTGTAGCTGATGTAGTCAAGAAGATACGCGCCCAGTGCCGTCTCCTCCTGCACCTCCTTACAGGCCTGCTCGGCCATGGCCGCGGCGTCTTCCTCGCTGTAAATACGCACGACGCCTTCCTCGCTGTGCTCGCCAAGGAGCAGCAGCAGCGCATTGACGAGGTCCTGATAGCTGTCGGCGCGCAGGGTGTCCGCACCCTCGTTTTCCCAGTAGACCTCGCTGTGTGGCGTGGAGACGCTGTAGGAACGCTCAAGCACGACGTTGCCGCCGCAGCCCGAGAGCGTCAGGCAGAGCGCCAGCGAAAGCGGAATGAACTTTTTGCGCACGGCGCTCCCTCCTTTTGGGCGAAATCTCTCTTTCTCAGTAGCCAAGCGGCTCGTCGACGAGCACGACCTCGGTCTCGCAGCTGCGGATGGCCTCCCACAGCACGACAAGGCCGCGGCAGATGCGCTGCGGGCTCTTGCAGTCGTAGCAATGATCGGCCTTTGCGGCGCAGGGCGTTTTTACGCCGAGGCGCTGCGCGTTTTTCGGTGCAGCAATGTTGCGGGCGCGCCAGAGCGCTTCGTCATACGTCGGCGCGATCTTGTTGCTGCCGACGACGAACCACACCCTCTTGTGGCCATAGAGCGACGAGGACACACGGTTGCCCGTCCCGTCGATGTTGATGATCTCGCCCGTTTCGGCAAGGCCGTTGGCCGAGAGCAGGTAGTTGTCGCACGTCGAGGCGTTTTTGAGCACCTCGGCAGCGTTCATGCCGTCGGGCACGTTCCAGTGGCTGAACATCTTGTTGTGCTTGCCGAGGCTTTCAAAAAGCCCCATCTGAGAGAGCGTCATGCTGCCGCCGAACGACACGCTCTCTCCGTCGATCTGCGCGTTCAGATAGTCCGCCGCATCCTTCGCCGTCGCGAAGGCGGACACCTTGAAGCCGCGCTCTTTGAGATTCTTCTCCACCGTCGTAAGATCCATTCCTGCTTCCTCCTTGTATCCTGATATCCTTAGAGGCCCTGCGGGTCGTATTCGCCAAAGCCCTCACCAAGCACCTCGCTCGCGTCGCAGACGATGAAAAAGGCGTCGGGGTCGAGCTCCTTGATATAGCGCTTGATCGAAACCGCTTCCTTCTTGCGGATGGCGCAGAACAGCAGCGGACGCTCCGCGCCCGTGTAGCCGCCCTTGCCGTTCAGGAGCGTCACGCCCATGTCGCGCCGCAGCATCTCCTGCATGATCTTCTCATACTTGTCGCTGATGATGTAGGCGACCTTTGCCGTGTTCTGACCGTAGACGACCAGATCGAGCACCTTCGTCGTGATGTAGAGTGCCAGCGCACCGTAGAGCGCGTTGTTGAGGCTGTGGAACACCGCGGCGTAGATCAGAATGATCGTCAGGTCGATGCCGAGGCAGATGTTGCCGATTGACAGCCGTTCAACGTGCGACCGCACGATCCACGCGCCAAGCTCCGAGCCGCCCGTCGTCGTCTCCTCGCGGAACAGCAGGCCTGAGGCGATACCGAGCGTCACGCCGCCGTACAGGCACGCGAGCAGCGGGTCCATAGGCGCAAATTCGTGGAGCGCCGCGATGACGTCGATCAAAATGGAGCTCAGCGTCATCGTGTAGATGGACTTGCACAAAAATGCGAAGCCGAATTTTTTAAGTCCCACGATAAAAAGCGGCACATTGAGCACGATGACCATCGTACCGACCGGCAGAATGGGTGCAAAAAAGTTAATGATCTGCGAAATACCCGTAAAGCCGCCGACCGTAAAGCCATTCGGTGCATAGAACCAATCGAACGACAAGGCATACAGCACGCAGGCAAGCGTGACAATGATATAGCTTTTCACCTGCTCGCGCAGTTTTTTATTTTTCATAAATTTTCTCCCCTCATATGTTTCTCTCAGGCTTCCGACGTCAAATCAGCGAGAGCTGCTTGTCGTCGCTGTCCTCCGTCTTGAGCAGCGCGCCCGTCGCGGGAATGCTGCGGCCGCGGTAGCGGGCAAGGTCGGTGATGCCGGTCTCCTCCGGGAAGCGCACCGTGTCGAGCACGTACTTCTTTTTGAGCGTCAAAAGCGCGACGCCCTGCGTCGTGCGCGTCGTCTTCACACCAAGAAGCGCCGTGTTGACGATCAGCACGCGCGGCTCTGTCGAATAGACGGCGATCTCGCGGTCTTCCTTGAGATGCAACAGCGCCTTGAGCGGGCTTTTGTCGCTGTAGGCGCCGGTCAGGCGGCGGCGGTTCGAGGTCGTCCTGTAGGCCGACAGCTCGACCTTCGCGGCCTTGCCGTTTTCAAAGAAGAAGATCATATAGCCGCTGTAGTCGCCCGGCAGCACCATGCCCATGACGCTCTCGCCCTCGTCCATGCCGAGCTTGGCGGGCAGGTAATCGCCCAGCTGGCTCGCCTTGCCGTCGGCAAAGTCGCTCGCGCGCGTCTTGTAGACCTGCGCCTTATCGGTGAAGAACATCAGCTCGGCGGCGTTGGAGCTCTCCACGCTCATGCTGAGCGCGTCGTCCTCCTTGAACTTCTGCTCGCCGGACATGCGCAGCGACTGCGGCGTGATCTTTTTAAAGTACCCGTGCTGCGACAAAAACAGCGTCACGGGATAGTCCTCGATGGCGTCCTCCTCGCTCTCGGCGTCCTCGGCATAGTCGTAGAGGATGCCGGTGCGGCGGGGCTCGGCGTACTTTTTGCGCACGTCCTCAAGCTCGCTGACGATGATCTTGCGGATGCGCGACGGGCGCGCGAGCGTATCCTCGAGGTCTTCGATCTCCGCCTCGAGCGATGCCGTCTCCTCCACGCGCTTCAGGATATATTCGCGGTTGATGTTGCGCAGCTTGATCTCGGCGACGTATTCCGCCTGAATTTGATCAATGCCAAAGCCGATCATCAGGTTCGGCACGACGTCGGCCTCCTTTTCCGTCTCGCGGATGATCTTGATGGCCTTGTCGATGTCGAGCAGGATCTTTTTAAGGCCCTTTAAGAGGTGCAGCTTGTCCTGCCGCTTTTTGAGCACGAAGTACACGCGGCGCTTGACGCTCTCGGTGCGCCACGCGCACCACTCGTCTAAAAGCTCGCGCACGCCCATCACGCGCGGCATGCCGCCGATCAGGACGTTGAAGTTGCACGACGCCGTATCCTGCAGTGTCGTCGCCTTGAAGAGCTTCTGCATCAGCTTGTCGGGGTCGGCACCGCGCTTTAAGTCGATCGTCAGCTTGAGGCCGGAGAGGTCGGTCTCGTCACGCATGTCGGAAATTTCCTTGACCTTGCCCGCCTTGATGAGTTCGGCGACCTTGTCCATGATGGCCTCGGTCGTGGTGGTGTAGGGAATTTCATAAATTTCGATGAGATTTTCTTTTTTGTCGTAGCGCCAGCGGGCGCGCACCTTTACGCCGCCGCGGCCGGTGTTGTAAATGTCCTCAATGGCGCGCGGGTCGTACAATACCTCGCCGCCGGTCGGGAAGTCGGGCGCGAGCAGCGTCTCGCTGATGCGCACCTCGGGATTTTTCAAAAAGGCGATCGTCGTGTCGCAGACCTCGCCCAAGTTAAAGCCGCACAGCTGGCTCGCCATGCCAACCGCGATGCCCTGGTTGGCCGAGACCAGGATATTCGGGAACGTTGTTGGCAGCAGCGCCGGTTCTTTCATCGAGTTATCGTAGTTGTCGACAAAATCAACGGTGTCGGAGTCGATGTCGCGGAAGAGTTCGGCGCAGATGGGCGCGAGCTTCGCCTCGGTGTATCGGCTGGCCGCCCACGCCATGTCGCGCGAATAGACCTTGCCGAAGTTGCCCTTCGAGTCGACGAACGGGTGCAGCAGCGCGCCGTAGCCCTTGGAAAGGCGCACCATCGTGTCGTAGATCGCGGCGTCGCCATGGGGGTTTAAGCGCATCGTCTGTCCGACGATGTTCGCGCTCTTCGTGCGCGCGCCGGTGAGAAGCCCCATCTTGTACATCGTGTAAAGGAGCTTTCGGTGCGAGGGCTTGAAACCGTCGATCTCCGGAATGGCGCGCGAAACGATGACGGACATCGCGTAGGGCATGTAGTTCGTTTCCAGCGTCTCGGTGATATTCTGCTCCACCACATCCGCGTGGAGGCCCATGACGTTCGGGTCCGCGCGGCGGTGGGTCTGCTTGGGTGTTTTGTCGCTTTTCTTCATTCGGTTACCTCAAAATCGCTCCGACGGCAATATGGCCGCCGGTCATACTATTTCTAATATATCCTATCACACTTTTTTTTGCTCTGCAACACCGCGGAGGAAGAGAAAATTGCCGCAAAACGCCATTTTTTCGCCAAAGGCGCACAAAACCGGCGCGGCAGCGCATATTGACAAAATCGCGGCGCAAAGTGTACAATGCAGATACCCCAATAGGTATGGAGGTCAAACGATGAAACAGTGTATGGACGCCGACAATCTGCACCGCCGGCTCAAAAAGATCATCGGTCAGGTGCAGGCCATTGACCGCATGGTGGACGAGGACGTCCCCTGCGAGGATATTCTTGCGCAGATCAATGCGGCCAAATCCGCGCTGCACGGCTGCGGCAAGGTCGTGCTTGAGGGGCACATCAAACACTGCGTGCGCGACGGCATCGAGCACGGCGACGCGGACAAAACGATCGAGAACTTTACGAAGGCGGTCGAGCGCTTTTCGAACATGGGCTGAGTGCACATTTATCAGAATTACATGAAAAGAGCGAAGCAGTTTTGTGCTGCTTCGCTCTTTTTGTGCGCTTGACAACCTATACCCCCATATGTATAATAAGCCCATACCCCCTACGGTACAGAAAGGAGCTGTTTCCGTGAAACAGGCAATGGAAAAGCTGGAGCATTTTTTAGAGCTGGGCGGCACAAAAAAAGATATCACACTGCTCGTGATCTCCGGCATCGCGCTGATCGTCAGCATTTTTGATCTCGTCCCCCTGCCGTTCGACGCCTCGTGGGCCGCGATCATCCTCTGCGGCATCCCCATCATTTTAGAGGCCGTCATCGGCCTTGTCACGGCGTTCGACATCAAGGCAGACGTGCTCGTCTCGCTCGCGCTGATCGCGTCGGTCTGCATCGGCGAAGACTTCGCCGCGGGTGAGGTCGCGTTCATCATGCAGCTCGGCGGTCTTCTCGAAGAGCTGACTGTCGCCCGCGCCCGCGCGGGCATCGAAAAGCTCGTCCATCTGACACCGCAGACCGCGCGCGTCATCTTGGGCGGAGAGGAAACGGCCGTCCCCGCCGAGGCCGTCAAGGTCGGCGACCTGCTGCGCGTGCTGCCCGGCGAGACCATCCCCGTCGACGGAGAGATCGTATCGGGCCAGACATCTGTGAATCAGGCCGTTATGACGGGTGAATCGCTGCCGGTCGACAAGGGCGTCGGCGACGAGGTCTCCTCCGGCACGGTCAACCAGTTCGGCGCTTTCGAGATGAAGGCCACAAAGGTTGGCGAGGACAGCTCCATCCAGCGCATGATCCGCCTTGTCCAGTCCGCCGACGCGGACAAGGCCAAGATCGTCGGTCTATCCGACCGCTGGGCGACATGGATCGTCGTCATCGCCCTGACCGCCGCGGCGCTGACGTGGCTCATCTCCGGTGAGATCATCCGCGCGGTGACGATTCTGGTCGTCTTCTGCCCCTGCGCGCTTGTGCTGGCAACGCCGACTGCCATCATGGCCGCCATCGGCAACGCGACGAAGCGCAGCGAATCCTTTTCAAAAAGAGTGGATCGCAAAATTGCGATCCACCCTTTTTGATTTTCTTTTATTTTCTGCGCCAGACAGAGGGCATTAAGAGGACAAGCAGCGGCATGATCTCAAGACGGCCGAGCAGCATGATGGCGCTCATCGTGAGCTTGCTGATGCCGGAGAGGAAGCCGAAGTTGCACGTCGGTCCCACTGCGCCAAGGCCCGGGCCCACGTTGCTGATGGCCGTAAGCGAGGCGGTGAACGCCGCGGTAAAGTCGATGTTGTCAAGCGACAAAATCAGCGTGCCGAGCAGCATGATCGCGATATAGGCGAAGAAGAAGACCGAAACGGACGAGACGGTCTCCTCCGTCACGCGATGTCCGTCGAGCGTGATGGGGCGCACCTCGCGCGAGTGCATCACGCGCCGCAGATCACGCCGCAGCGACTTGCACAAAAGCACGATGCGCGAGGCCTTGACGCCGCCCGCCGTAGAGCCCGCGCAGCCGCCGAAAAACATCACCAGCACGAGGATACAGCGGCAGAACTGCGGCCAGAGGTCAAAATCCTCCGTGCAGTAGCCGGTCGTTGAAATGAGCGTTGTTACTTGAAAGGCCGCATTCTCGATGGCCGAGCCGATGTCGCGCCCCGTGCGCACGATCAGGTCCGCTGCGATCATCGCCGACGCGCCGACCACGACCAGCGAGTAAACGCGCAGCTCCTCGCTCTTGAGCGCCTCGCGGAAGCGGCGCGTCACGCAGAGGTAGAGGAGCGTAAAGTTCACGCTTGCGGCAAACATGAAGAAAATGAGGATCCAGTTGACAAGATGCGACTGATAATACGCGATGCTCGCATCCCGGATGGAAAAGCCGCCGGTAGAGATCGTCGTCAGCGCCGTGGTGATCGCATCGAACAGCGGGAGGCCCGCAATGCGCAGCAGCAGCGCCTCCGCCACGGTGAGCGCGATGTAGATGCGGTACAGGATGCGCGCCGTCTCACCCGTGCGGGGGCGGAGCTTTGTGCTGATGGGGCCGGGGGATTCTGCTTTCATCAGGTTCACGCTGCCCTCACTGAGCTTGGGCAGCAGCGCCAGCATGAGAACGAGGATGCCCATGCCGCCCATCCACTGCGTGAGCGCGCGCCAGAATTGGATGCCCCGCGGCAGCGACGCAGGCGACGGGAAGATGGACGCGCCGGTCGTCGTCAGGCCGGAGACGGTCTCGAAAATGGCGTCGATAAAGCTGCAGCTGCCGCTGAAAAAATACGGCAGCGCGCCGAACACGCTCAGCGCGATCCAGCACAGTGCCACGCAGACAAAGCCGTCGCGCGTCTGGAGCCGCGCGTTGTCCGCGCGGATGAGCGAGAGCAGCACTCCCACGCCGCCGCAGATAAGCAGCGCGTACAAAAAGGCCCTCTGGTCAACACCACCGCCGAACACGCTCAGCAGCAGCGGCGGGATCATACAAAGCGCCTCGATACAGAGAATGACGCCCACGATTCTGAGAATAAGATTTTGGTTCATAATGAAACTTCCTTGCCGCAAGCAGCCGGCACATCAGCCGAGAATATCGTTGAGGTCCTGCAAAAAGAGCTTTTTCGCCACCACGATCACACGGTCGCCCGCATGGATCTGGGAATGGCCGTTCGGGATCTCCATCCGGCCGTTGTGCACGATGGCCGCAACGAGCAGGCCGTTTCGAAAATGCAGGTTGCTGAGCGGCCGGTCGAGAAAGTGCGTGGCACTCGTCGCGGTGAATTCGACCGCCTCGATTGCGCCGCCGAGGATATAGTGCAGGCTCTCCACCGCGCTGCCCTGCGAGTTGGCAAGGCCGCGGACGTAACTTGAGATCTGGCTTGCAATGATGGCCTTGGGCGAGATGACCGTGTCGAGGCCCGTGAGGTTCACAATGTCGAGATACCCCATGCGCGACATCTTCGGCACGACCTTTTTCACGCCGTAGCGCTTCGCCGTGAGCGCCATGAGGAGGTTTTCCTCGTCGCGGTCCGTCACAGCGATGAACGCGTCGCAGTGGAAGATGCCCTCGGATTCGAGCAGGTCGTGATTCGTGCCGTCGCCGTGGATGACGGTGACTTTCGGCAGCTTTTCCGCGAGCGTGAGACATTTGGCCTCGTCCTTTTCCACGATCGTCACGTGCGTGCCGATGTCGGTGAGCACCCAGGCAAGGTACTGTGCGATGCGGCTGCCGCCAAGGATGCTCACGCGGCGGATGGGCGCCATGGCCCTGCCCATCGAGCGCAGCACGCGCGTCGTCTCCGCGGGCGTGCCGATGACGTACACGCGGTCGCCCGTCTGCGGGACGAACGAGCCGTTCGGCACGATGACCTCTTCCCCGCGCTTGGCCGCGCACATGAGGATGCTGTTGGGATTTTCGCGGTTGTAGTCGATGAGGGACTTGCCGACAAGGCTGTCGCCCTCTTCGGTCTGAAAGCCGATGAGCTCGACAAGTCCGCGGGCAAACGTCTCCACGCTGAACGCGCTCGGCACGCGCAGAATGCGCGAAATTTCCTGCGCGGCGGCATTTTCGGGGTTGATGATCATATCAAGCCCGATCTCGCGGCGCAGGATCGGTGCATCGCGGAAATACTCGGGGTTGCGTACGCGGGCGACCGTGTGCTTCGCGCCGAGCTTTTTCGCCATCAGGCAGCAGATGAGGTTGACCTCGTCGTTTTCCGAAACGGCGATGAGAAGGTCCGCCTCGCGCACGCCCGCCTCCAAAAGGACGCTGGCGCTCGCGCCGTTGCCCTCCACACACATGACGTCGAGCATGGAGTCAACGTGGTCGAGCACGGCGCTGTTGCGGTCGATGACGACCAGATCGTGGTTTTCGCCCGTCATCTGCTCGGCGATGGCGTAGCCGACCTTACCGATACCGACAATGATGATTTTCATTTCTGTGTTTCTCCTAAATTCTCTTCGGCTTCCGCCGTGTGCTGCTTACGCAGCACCATCAAAACGCTGTTGAATTCCGCCCCCATGATCAGCATGACCGAGGCGAGATACAGCCACAAAAGCAATACGATCACCGCGCCGAGCGTGCCGTAAATGACGGAGTAGCGCGCGATGTTTTCAACGTAATACGAAAAAAGGAATGACAATACGAGCCACATCACGAGCGAGAACACCGCGCCCGGCCAGATACGGTTCATCCGGTGCGACTCCTGCGCAAGGCCGTACATCATCGCGATGGGGAAGAATACGATGCCGCCGATGATAACAAAGCGCAGGCTCGACCACAGGCGGATAAAGCCGTCGCTCAGCGTGATATAGGCCGACAGGTGGCTCGACACGTAGTTCAGCACCCGCCCGCCGACGACGGAAAGGCCGATCGACAGCACGATCATCAGGATGAGGCTCAGCGTGTAGAGCAGGAGCTTGATCTGATAGCGCGCAAACTGCGTGGGCCGGTGCTCGCCGTAGGCCCGCCGGACAGAGCCCATCAGCGAGGCCGCCGCACGGTACGGGAAATAGATCGAAAAAACGAGCGAGAACCAGAGCAGGCGCGGGCTGGAGTCGCGTCCGACGTAAATAAGGTACTGCTCGATGATGTCAAGCGCCTCCTGCGGGATGAATGCGCGAATTTCATACAGAAAGCCGCTGATATCCACGGACATGATGCCGACTAAGTTGCTCAAAAAGATCAAAAGCGGGAAAAGCGCAAACAAAAGGTAGTATGTGAGCGCCGCACTGTCGCGGCCGACATGATGATCGAAGTACCGCCTGACCATCAGGTAGATGCCTTTCAAAAAGCGGTGCCGGTCAAGATACTGCTGCAAGGGCGATGCTCACCTCCTCAAAAGTCGATTTCTCTTCAATTTATGTAGTATAGCACAGTCCAATTCGAAAGGGAAGCAGAAACGCGTGCCATGACATACTTTTTACAGAAATAAAGCCGGAAAAGGGGTTGACAGCACGGGAAAATGTGCATAATATAGTGCCGTTAAGTTCATACATCGTCCGGTAGGTAAGGCTACCACAAGGATACGGACTGCTGCCGCGGAGTAGTGGAGACACTATGAGAGGGTTTGAACAGGTTGCATCGAAAGCAAGGTGCCATCTAATGCAGTTTCACCGCCTCGTGATGCTAAAGCTTGAACGGTAAGGAAACTTCTCGCCAGGGGCGGGTGTTTCTTGATTGTCGCTCCCATAGCCGCGTCGCCGGACGCAGGATATGGGGGATTTTTTTATCGCAAAATTCACCTGAACACTTTGATTTGGCACTATCTTCAGAAAGGAGGAGTCGGTATGGTCGGCTTTGAAGAAATGCGCGACGAACTGCTGGAAAGAATCGAGGATCTGCTCAAGCGAAAACAATATACCGCGCTGCGCGACCTGCTTGCAGACCTGGAGCCCGCGGATATCGCCTCGCTTTTTGAAGATTTGGACGAGGACAGCATTCCCCTTTTGTTCCGGCTCCTTCCCAAAGAGCCCGCGGCGGAGGTGTTCGTCGAGCTCGATCCCGACGCGCAGGAGATGCTGATCCGCGGCTTTTCGAACACCGAGCTCAAAGAGGTCCTTGACGAGCTGTATCTGGACGATGCGGTCGACATCGTGGAGGAAATGCCCGCGAACGTCGTCAAGCGCATCTTAAAGCACGCGGACCCCGACACGCGCAAGAGCATCAATGAAATTCTCAAATACCCCGACGACAGCGCGGGCGCGCTGATGACGACGGAGTTTGTCGACTTAAAGCGCGATATGACCGTCGAGGACGCGCTCAAGCGTATCCGCCGCACCGGTACGGACAAAGAGACCATCAACGTCTGCTATGTCGTCGATCCGGCGCGCAAGCTGCAGGGCATCGTCTCGCTGCGAACGATCCTCCTCTCCGACGAGGACGACACCATCGACGAGATCATGGAGACACATGTCATCTCTGTCTCCACGCTCGAGGATAAAGAGGACGTTGCGCAGACCTTCTCGAAGTACAACTTCATCGCCCTTCCGGTCGTCGACAAGGAAGACCGCCTCGTCGGCATCATCACGGTCGACGACGCCATCGACGTCATGGAAGAGGAGACGACCGAGGATATCGAAAAGATGGCGGCTATGCTGCCGACGGATAAGCCATACCTCAAGACGAGCGTCTGGGATACGTACAAGTCCCGTATCCCCTGGCTGCTGCTTCTGATGGTCTCGGCCACGTTCACCGGCCAGATCATCGCCCGCTTTGAAGACGCGCTCAGCGCGTTCGCCATTCTGACGGCTTATATCCCGATGCTGATGGACACGGGCGGTAACTGCGGCTCACAGGCGAGCGTCACGGTCATCCGTGGTATCTCGCTCGACGAGATCGAATTTTCCGACCTCTTCCGCGTCATCTGGAAGGAGATCCGCGTGGCGGTCATCTGCGGCGCCACGCTTGCCGCAGCGAATTTCGTCAAGCTCATGCTCGTCGACAAGATGATCTTCGGAAATCCCATCACCATCACGGTCGCGCTCGTCATCTGCCTGACGCTCGTGGTCACGGTGTTCGCAGCCAAGGTCGTTGGCTGTACGCTGCCGCTGCTCGCCAAGAAGATCGGCTTCGACCCCGCGGTCATGGCTTCGCCGTTCATCACGACGGTCGTGGACGCCATCTCGCTGATGATCTACTTCAACTTTGCCTCGCTTCTTCTCGGAATCTGATAAAAATACGAAAAACCCTTTTCAATCGCGCATGAACTGTGTTATGATGCAAGTTGTATGGCATTGTGCAACAGTAAAGGGCGGCTGTGCCACGCACAGCCGCCCTTCTTTTTGAGGAGGATCTTCATGGAAGAAAAACTCAGAGAATATGCAAAGCTGCTCATCGAAGTGGGCCTGAACGTTCAAAAAGGGCAGACGCTCGTCATCTCCTGTCCCGTCGACTGCGCGTTCTTCGCGCGCCTGTGCGCCTCCGCCGCCTACGACGTCGGCTGCCGCGAGGTCGTGATGCGCTGGTCAGACGACTATTTGAGCCGCGAGCGCTTCCTGCGCGCGGACGATTCCGTTTTTGACTCGCTCCCGCTCGGACAGAAGGAATTTCTCAACGGCTACGCCGCCGAGGGCGCAGCGTATCTCAGCATCTCTGCTCGCGATCCCGAGGTGCTGCGCGGCGTGGACCCCGACCGCATCAGCGGCAAGGGTGACGCCGTCGCGCGCTGGCATGAGCATGTGGCGCTGCTCAAAAGCCGCATCGCAAAGCTCAACGATCTTCACTTCACCTCGCTCTATTACCAGAACTCCCTCGGCACGAGCCTCAACATCAAGCTCCCCGAGACGCACGTCTGGGCCGGCGGCGACAACACCAGCCGCGCAGGCTTTCCGTTCGTCGCAAACATGCCGACGGAGGAGGTCTTCACCGCCCCGCTCAGAGACGGCATTGACGGCGTCGTTTACGCAGCCCTGCCGCTCGTGCACAACGGCAACATCATTGAAAACTTCCACTTCGTCATCAAGGATGGCAAGATCGTCGAGGCGCACGCGGAAAAGGGCGAGGACATCCTGAAAGCCGCCATCGCCGAGGATGAGGGCGCGTCGTATTTCGGCGAGGTCGCACTCGTTCCCTATGACAGTCCCATTTCAAACCAGAAGATTCTCTTCTACAACACGCTCTTCGACGAAAACGCGGCCTGCCACCTCGCCTTCGGTGAGGCGTACCCCGAGTGCGTCAAGGGCGGCGAGGCCATGAGCAAGGAAGAGCTCAAGGCCGCGGGCCTGAATGATTCCAATACGCACGTCGATTTCATGGTCGGCACTGCTGACCTTTCCATCATCGGCACGACGAAAGACGGGCGCGAGATTCCCGTGTTCGTCAACGGCAACTTTGCCCTGTAAAAAATGATACTGCGGGCGCTTGCCCGCTCACAAAGGAGAAAAACCATGTCTATGAATTTTAACCGCCTTTCCACCGATGACAAAATTCTCATCATGGAGGGCGCGCAGGTGCTCGGCGACGTCGTCGCGGGTGAAGGCACGGCGTTCTGGTACAACAGTGTTTGCCGCGGCGAGATGCAGAGCGTGCGCATCGGCAAGCGCTGCAACATTCAGGACCTCGCCCTGATCCACAACAAGGTCACCATCGGCGACGATGTGTCCGTCGGCCACTGCGCCACCGTCCACGGCGCGACCATCGGCGACCGCGTGATCGTCGGCATGGGCGCGACGGTGCTCGACGGCGCTGTCATCGGCAGCGACTGCATCATCGGCGCGGGCGCTCTTGTCACGGGCAAGATGAACGCGCCCGACGGCTCGATGATCCTCGGCTCCCCGGCCAAGGTCGTGCGCGAGCTGACGGACAAGGAAAAAGAGAGCATTCTGGCCAACGCCGCGCTCTATCTTGAAAAAAGCAAGGAATACCGCGCCCACGCCGCCAAACAGGCGTAAGGCAAGCACAGGAGGAATACTCATATGAAGATCTTAGTCATCAACGGCGCAAACATGAACATGCTCGGCCGCCGCGAGCCGGACATCTACGGCAAGGAGGACTACGCCGCCCTCTGCGCCCGCATCTATGAGCACGCACAGAGCCGCGGTGTGGCCGTGGAGTGCTTCCAGTCCAACCACGAGGGCGCGATCATCGACGCCATTCAGGAGGCCGACACGGCGTTCGACGGCATCGTCATCAACCCCGGCGCTTACACGCATTACAGCTACGCCATCCACGATGCGCTCAAGGCCGTCAGCATCCCCGCCGTCGAGGTCCACATGTCCGACATCCAGAAGCGCGAGGAGTTCCGCCACCTGTCCGTCACCGCCCCCGCCTGCATCGCCCAGATCCGCGGACACGGGTTCGAGAGCTATACTATGGCGATCGATATGCTGGCAAAGCTCAATCCTGAGGAAAAATAAGGTTCCTGCGATAGCAGGAACACAATATTTTCCGCGCACAGCGCGGAGGGATATGCCGCCTGCGGGCGGCATAGTCAAAGGGGCCATTCTCTTTCGCAAAAGAGAATGGCCCCTTTGGAACCCCAAG
>ERZ650918.1297-NODE-1297-length-22489-cov-9.509584_pt1 | contig 22489 bp, 20 predicted proteins | sample MGYA00514758_ERZ650918 | MGnify/ENA metagenome assembly ERZ650918 | reverse complement strand
AGGGTATCAAACGCCTGTACAATATCGGGAAAATAACCTAAAAAAATTTGTCTGACAAAGTGTTGACAATCCAGCATCTGCAATCTCTGTTGTAGACGGTGAGTGGCGATAATTCTTGTAGTAGTCCTCTACAAATGCCTTAATAGTACCCATAAGCTCTGTAGATTTGTGTCTCATACGCCGCTCCTTTCTAAAGGAAGCAATCTGCTTTCGTTACTTCCTGATTAGAAGTATATCATTTCGAACATGTGTTTGCAACAACAATCTACAAAAAGTTTGAAATAGCCGACAAGCTGCGATAATCGTGCACTCCCCTTTTATGATTCTAATGGTAACAAAATAGTTGTCCCAAAATATGTACACTTAAATTTCAGCTGACATTAACCATGCTTCAAGTGAGGAATCTTGTACTAAATAGCAATTTCCCATATTTTTAACTTCAACAAAGTTAGGCATAGCCCCGACTATCTTACATATTCTATTATTTGTCAACCGTCCCACTCTTTCTTTAAAAAATCTATCAATCCAAATCTCAGTTCTTTTTCCTTCTATTTCCACAACAAGAATTAACCTTGACGGAGCATATACACTTTCCCATCCAAATCCGCGATTTTTATGGTACTTTCCATTCTTATAGTAACATCCATAAGTAGCGCCTCCTTTGACTCCATTTTTTAAGTAGTATTCGCCAGCTTCATACCTAACTGTTATACATTTTGCATTCATAATGCTTGACCTCCTGTTTTTTTGATGAGTCAAGCTTAACATTCCTATAAGCCGCCGTGGGTAAACTCCAAAAACTAAAATATTATTTGGAGTTTAGAACATTAGCGCTGAACTTTTGAAAACAGTTCAACCAATATCTGACCTATCATGCTGTCAACCTTTTCCCTTAACTGCTTCTTTTCTCTCAAAATATTTTCATAGTGATCCACATAATTACTTGTCACATAATTCTCTATAGACTCTGGCATCTTATGAACTCCTACCCAAGTGTCCTTATCAACTCCGGATATTTTATGTGATTCATAGTATTTGCCTATTTCCTCAGTAACATCAAATGTATCATTTTTGATTCGTTCAACAATTGATTCCCATTTTCTACCTGATATAATTACTGCCTCCATTGCATTGGAAACAGAATTTTTATTTAGCATATACAAAATACTATCTTTCTGACTACTTAAGTACTCGCTTCTTTCCAATTTATCAGCTTCTTGAGTTATTTTACTTTCTTCAATACCTTCTTTACGCAGTCTATTCTCAAAATCAGACCGCTTTTCTTCTGAAAAGTACTCCTTCAATTCTTGTACATTACTGTTTTGAATCTCTTCAAGGCCTATGTATTCCATGAGCAGTTTAATCAATGTCACAATTCCCACGTCAATGGCAATATCTCGTCTGTTTAGATAGTTATTCCTAATCAAACCAGTGTCTAACATATTCAAACATGAACCTCTAAAAAGATTATAATTCATGGTATCCAGCTCGCGGATTATGTACTTTACTGTTTCACCAATATCATTTCCATTAGCTGAAACTAATTCAAAAATGAAAACTGTTAATTCATCTACCAATTCATCTAAAGATTCTGATAGTATTTTTGAGACACGAATCCACGGTAGTGTTTCCATCACTTCTTTTAAATAGTCTGGTATGTCTTCTGAATCAGCTATGTCTAATAAAACCCTTTTATTAAATTTCTGAATTGCTTCCGCTGATTGATCTTTTGCTTTTTTTACTGCAGGATTCTCATCGTATTCTTTTAAAAGAATCTTTAATAAAGGAGCATATTCTGGTGGAAAGAAATTTCTATTATTATCAATCTCTTTTTTGAACGATGAACTATCCAGCTTATCGTAATAATCAGATATTTTTTTCAGCCTATAATCCACAGATGTTTCAGCACAATGCAGATATTCTGCTAATTCTTTTCTAGAGTAATTAATTCTACGACCTTTTCTATCTTCTTTTGCCATAAATATTTTCCTTTCTACCCCCGCAGGAATATTTAAACTAATCAAAATATTTCAAAAAAACGAAAGCGGAGCCTTAACAGCTTCGCTTCGTCAGCTCACTACTTATTAAGTAATGCACACTCAATAGCCTTAAGTGCAACATCTCTAAGACTATGAATTAATTCAATTATCACTGTCTCTGTCATCGTTTTTACCTCCCCACATGTTAGATTTCACCATACTTAGAGCATCAGCAAAAGTATTCAAAGCGGCAATTACACCTGGTGGAACCGTTATGTCACCATTATCAGCAGAAGTCTCATATAAACATGCAAAACGCTCCTTTGGAATATCAAGTATTTTCGAGAGTTTAACCCATAGTTGCTTGTCCGGCTCACATATCTCTCGTTCCCACTTCGATACTGCCTGCGGAGAAACATTGAGTTTTTCTGCAAGTGCCTGCTGCGTCAGTCCCTTTTCTTTCCTTTGCTTCTTAATGAGCTTACCAATCGATAACTCATCGTCCTTTAATTCTGTTGATAAACTCATGATAAGCCCTCCTCCTTGAATAATCTAACAACCTAAGGTTGCAAAAACTAAACCTGAGGTTGAGTTTGTGTACTAATCTTCATCATCCATCTGCCAAAACGGGAAAACTATATTTTTAAAAGCACTACTTCGTGCCCCTTTTGACTTATTGCACGTTTCACAAGTAAGTTGCCAATTTGACGGATCATTATTACCACCATTTTTCAATGGAATAATATGATCAAAATTCTCATCAACCAATGTTGTAAATGCACTTGATAAATCACATCCGCAAAGGGAACATCTCAACTTATCTCTATACTCAATTCCTCGTTTGAACCATTTCGGATAATAAGATATTCTTTCAATAACCCCATCTTCCCTTAATAAGTTTGGATAATCATCTTTTTTTAATTTAAGGATAATTTCTGAACACTGCCGATTAAATTCATGCATAAAGTTTTTATCCATATATAAAATTGAGAATACATCATCTACAACAACATCTAAGATATTATCAATAAAAAAACTCTGTAACTCACCAGCATATTCTTCTACTTCATCTGTAAAACAATCTTCATCTGTCAAATCACTTACATCAACATCTCCTATAGACGAATAATCTATATTATAATTATCAAGTAATTCTTGCATTTCATTTATTTGTCCTATCGGAAAATGTTTATCTAAAAGGTAGTTTTGGCTGTCTAAATACAAATCTTGTATATATTCATGAACAAGCGTTCTCTTACATGGTTTTGACCATTTTTCTACAGCTCTGTCAAGCACATCATAGTATTCAAACCAATGCTCAACATCTAGATAATCACCATGAAGTGATTGTATTATAAATGCTGCAATAGATATAGCCGAGTCAACGTTCATATTTCTCCCATTTCGCATTATTTTTTCCTACTTTCTCCCGTCTTATAATCCAGCTCAATACCGGGCTGAACATTATATACAAATACATGGAAACAGATTCCTTCACCATTATCCTCAACGGAATAAGCTTCCATCTCAACACTACGCGCTAATAATTCATCATCTTTAAAGTATGGACTAACCCTATACAGCACATGATTATCTGATTTATCAAGGTATCTCATTACTGACTCTTCAAAAGGTAGCATACCTTCCATATTGAAATATCTCGTACCAGTAATCAAGTTAAGTTCATTAGCATTCTGCCCAGTAAGCGCATAGGCTATAAGATGACAACGGTTATATAAGTAAGGTGGCTCAGAATCAACTATTTCAGGATACTTCTCCTGAACCCAGCCCGATGGTTTGATTTGACCTATAGAACTACGTTCTTCTGTTGGCATCATACTTCTATCAAGCATAACGGTTGCTTTACCGCGTCTTCCTAGTCTATCCAAATCAGAATAGTTTTCTCCTGTAATATGAGAAAAATCATACTCTGTAAAATTTGGCTTATTACCATTAAGCTCCACATAATCTTTTCCGGTATATTCCGGAATACTTTCAGGTGATAGATCAACGATACTCTCTGAAAAGGCATCCTCGTTTTTCTGCTGTACCGAAATAAACTGTTTCAATAAAAAGAAAGCAAGCATTCCAAAAAGCAGCAATATCAACAGTACAATACCTACGTTTCGCCTTTTCTTACGCTTAACGTCCTTGCGCCAGAACTTATCATATTCTCTTTTACTGTCCCAATTATGATACTGATAAGCCGTAAGCCTTACCTCCAAACTCTTAGTGTGAATACTTAGGTTTCTTGTTGAGCAGATAGCCTAAAACTGCTCCAACAGTTCCACCAACAATATGCGCCATATTTGATATATTATCTGAAACCGTTATTCCTTCAAAAATCTGTTGCCCTATATATATTATGGCTACAAGAATAAATGTCAGTGGTATCTCTCCGTCCTTAAATCCTGTAAAAGATGCCAATATAATAAACGCAAAAACGACTCCACTGGCACCACATAAAGCAACTGATGGGAAAAGTACATAGTTTGCAATGCCAGTCACTAATGCTGTGATAGCTATAATCTCTATTAACGTTTGTGAACCATGCTTTTCTTCAAGCATCGGTCCCAAAAGAAGTAAAAATGCAGCATTATTAAGCAAATGCTCCCAGCCATTATGACCAAATACATGTGTAAAGAATCTAACATATGTCAAAGGATCCAATAGCGACGAATGATAGGTCATAAATAATAGCGACGTGCTCTTACCCAAAGTTATGAATCCAAGGATTAAAACTGTCAGGCAGATTAGAACAAACGTCAACACCACCGGTGAATTATAGGATATTTTCAATTTCTTCTTCATCAATCTGCCTCCTGTAATTTCCATAAAAAATGGAGATACCCACAGAATCGTAGTATCTCCATTCATGATTCTGTTTATCTACTACCTGCTTCTAACAATGCCTGTTTTAATTCATCCTCAATCTTTGCCAACTCAACCTGAGCTTCACTTCTACGTTTTGATCCCTCTTCATGAATCTTGACAACTTCATTGATGGAAGTAATGATATCAGCGTTGACTTTTCTAATTGTTTCCACATCAACGATACCTCTCTCTGATGCAATTGCAGCATCAATAGCGCCCTGCTTCAAAGTCTCAGCATTTCTGCGGAACATTTCGTTTGTCATATCAGTTACAGCACTCTGAGCATCAATAGCTCTTCTACTGTGCTCAATTCCTAGTGCGAGAACCATCTGGTTACGCCATAATGGAATTGTATTAATAATGTCAGATCTAAGCTTATCAACCACTTCCTGATCAGCATTCTGGAGAAGACGAATCTGCGGAGCCATCTGAATAGAAACTAATCTTGTCGTCTCCAAATCAAAGATTCTCTTTTCAAAACGCTTACATGCATCTGCATAATCACGATACATTTGAATATCAAGTTGATCTTGTGACTGATCTGCCTTCTGCTGTAATTCAACAAGCTTTGTAGCTTTAGCCTGCTCTACAGCCTTTTTACCAGCAATAATGTACATAGTGAGTTCCTTGTAAAACTCAAGATTCATGTTGTACATTTCATCAAAGACATACACATCTTTTGTTAATACCTGCTGATGTCTCTGTAAGTCCTTCTCAATCTTTTGGATATTAGTCTCAGCACTTTCATAATTTGAGATGAGATAGGTAACTTTATTCTTTCCCTTCTGGAATAAGCCTAATAATCCCTTCTTTTCAGGCGCAACAGTACTATTGATAGCCGCACGCAAATCCCTTAAGCTGTCTCCTACCTCGCCAAACTCCTTAGTCTTAACTTTTCCGGTAATCGACGCAGAGAATGTTGAAATACCTTTCTGTGCACTAGCCCCATAAGAGTTCAACACCTTGACATCGCTAATATCAATTTGCTTTACAAATTCCTCAACCTGCTTCTTTTCCTGCTCTGTAAGCATAGTTTCATCAGTTGACCCTGCAGTAAATACTGTATCTGCAATTGGCGAACTTATTGTTCCTAATGCTGGTTCTTTCAAAGCTGGAAGTTCTTCCTCAGGATTCAGTGTCAATGGTTTTGCTTGAATACTGCTAAGACCTTGGTCCACAATAATCATGTTAAGAAGTTTTGATATTTGCTCTATGAACTCTTCATCCACCTTATACAAGGTCTTTATGTACAAGCAAAGCGCTTTCTCTTGACGGTTTTTACTATATTTCCGCCATTTACTTATTTGCTTATCTGGAATATCCAAAGCTATTTTAGTATAATTATAAGCCATTTTCTCAAAAATGTATGTTGCCAATTCAACACAAGATCTAGAAAACATAACAAAATCATCGAATGATATTTCTTCATATTTATTTGGTGCGACTAGCTTTGAAAATTTAGCCTCGGTCTTAAAATTATACTTTTGTAATTTACGATATTCTTTTTCATGAGAATCAACCTCACATAAATCATGAACCGAAGTATTTCTTATCAGTCGATAGTATTCACATAACTCATACAAAGGTTTCATATCATCAGATAAGTTATTACCACAAATATTTCTGACTGCACATAATAAATATGACTCTTCTTGAATTCTCGGTTTATATTCATTCTTTCCGTATTTATTTATCTGCCGGCATACATCTTTCAAAAATGTTTCAAAACACAAATGAACATTAACAATATAACTTCTGCATATTTCGCAAACCATCGAATCTGCATCATAATTTGTCAGAGTTACTGCATATTCTGTTGCTAACTTCACAAATGTATCCCTTTTCTGTATCTCGTTTTGATGTTCAACCAAAAAACACCTTTTTGACAATTCAACAAACTGATTAATTACACAATATTTTCCCAATACATCTTTAAAATTATTTAGTGCATTCTTCTCATACATTTTATCTATTTCCTAATAAACCTGCCTGATAATCTTTCTCGAAATAATTTCCAATTCCTTTTGCTTATGTCCATGATTTTGAACCTCCTCAGTCTCAAATCTCGTGAGACTTCATGGAGACTAACTTCGGAATATTCTTGAGTAAAAGTTTGGGTGTCACATTGAGTGCCATATTTACTGTCATTCACTTACTTAATTTTCCATTTACCACCATTATCTGGACCTTTTCGTTCTATGATACCTTTATCCTTTAATTCTGATATATATCTAGCAATTGTTCTATCTGTGACATCTAAGGCTATTCTTAATTCATCAATAGAAATATTCGGATTTTCGGAAATCATTTTTAGGATCTCACATGCTTTAGTAAGCTTCTTCTTAGAATACTCTGGCATTAACTGCTTCATTTTTTCTTTCGAAATTTCTATGACATTTTCTATGACATTTTCTATGACATTTTCATTCACCTGTGTTGCATAATTAGTGCCATAATTCAGATTATACAAAGTCAATGTAAAATCATCATTATCTGCATCAAAGACTGGCATCTTGGTCTCATCAAATTCTACTTGTCCCTCATAATCTGCCAATATCTTCTTAAATCCACTACCTCTACGCTCCATATACTTTAAACGGCTGAATATATCAGCTAATATTGGATTTCTTCGCTTTGACGGAATTTTCAATAGATTTTTCCCCTCAAGAGATATTCCACTTACCATTCCACCGGGTGAATATATTTCAATTCTATCATCGAACATATCTATATGGACTTCACTACCTATCTCCAGATAATTTCTATGAATCAATGCATTTACTACACCTTCAAGCACTGCTCTATCCGGATAATCAGGCATTTCAATTCTGCCGTCACCAACCTTACGCCATGCTTTCTTGGAATTATTTCTCACAAAATCAGTTCCTGCCTGCAACAATGTGACAAGACTGCCAGTATATTCCTTATCATCAAGTGCATCCACTATTCCTGATGCTTTAGTAAGTCCATTCCATCTTGTACAAAACAATCTAGAATGACGTACCGGTGATTCATCTGCCAAAAGTGCTCCAGCATTCGTTAGATTTCCTTTTTCATCAATCAGCCCAAAAGATTCATAATCTGTATCTTCAAATGTATTCCCCGTTCTCTGTTTATATACTGATTTTAATTTTGTAAAGGACATATTGTTAAAATCATATCTTGACTTCAGACTATCATAACTTTCACCACTTCCGCGAAGTACCAACTCTCTTAACTGCGAAGGTGTCGCCGGAACACTTTCATTTCCTATACGCATAAATGCAATAAGTTGCCCATCACCCTCATAATAGTATGGAGTCTGCTGCCCTTTCATAACTTCTACAATAACGAATGTCTTGTCATTATCTTTTTCAAATGAAAGCTTAAACTCTGGTATCGGATTAAGGTGTGTTTTAATTATCTCACTAATTTTTTCTGCATCTCCTTCAGCATCCGAAAGACCAACCAACGCATCATCATTTGCCACACCAAATACCAGCTTACCACCATAGCAATTTGCAAATGCACTTATACTCTTGCACCAGCTTTTGGGTTTCTTTGTCTCAAGTGCAACCTTTTTATCGTAATCTGTGGTTTCGCCGATTAGCTGCTTTATATCCATAGTTCTCACCATCCTTCTACATTAAACAAGTGCCTATTTACATCACATGGGTAACAAAGCTTCTTTTGTAATTCCCTTTTCTTCCAATTGTTTCATTATCACATTTTTTAATCTTGCAGGAATGACCACCTTTACCAAAAAATTACCTCCGTCCAATTCTTTAGGAGCTTCCGGCTCATGCGGGCACAATATATTATTCCCCGCATTAACACTTGTTCTCATTTTATCAATCGGAGTTTCAAATTTCACACCACAAACATATAAACACCCTTTTTGTCTTTGTATTCTCATATTTTCCAAATACGGATTGCGTGGTTGCATAATCATAAAACCATGATCCAAATAAGAAACTAAATCAGTATAGAAATCCTTTTTATAAGTACAATTGTCTTTCAATTCCGGATATTTCTGCAAAAGTATCTCTGCATATTCACTTACACTTATACGTTGCTTTTTAACATTAACAAGTTCACACTGTATCTTTATTCTTGTCCATTTAGGATCATACGGAGAATATGACCATATAAATATAGCCGCATCTTTTTCAATATTTTCACAACAAGCAAAAAACAATGCTACATTTATATCCATTGTAAAGTCAATTAATCTTGTAGCATGTATATAATGCTGATTATATGCCATTACTTCAAATAGTAAATCTCCAGATTCCAGTATACTCTCATCCACAGATGTATCTCTGCATATACTTGGAGTGATTTTCCAAGAAGAATCGCTTTGTCCTCTATAAAATGCCTGTAAGTAAGTTCGTTCATCACCTGGGTCACCTCTACCTGATCTTGGTAAATCATAGAACGAATTATAATCATTTGCAATTTTATATATCTGCGAAATATCTTCTACCATAATTTCCTGATAATCATATTTTTCTTCAAAATCTGACATATAGCCACCTCTGCTAAAACTTGCTAAATCAATCGTAACGCTCTATCCATCATTTTATATTCTTTTCTACTTATTATTGGCATATATACATCAACATAGTTATTCTCCGCCCATCGAAGTATCTCATCTAGATCAGCATACATCTCATTCTCTTTTTTATTATGTAACATACGATTATTGTTATTCTCAGCAACTGTTTCCTGCTGTCTACACCCAATATATATTTCTCGTGGCAAAACAAAATCTTTTATTACTATCCGCCATTCCTTTTCATGAATCCACTCATCTGACTTGGTTAATGTATTAGCCAATATGTTTCTTTCAGAACTCTCTTCTCGGTAAAATATTAATTTATCACTATAGATTACCTGCATACATTGGTATTTCTTAACAAGCTCATAAAGGTTATATCCTAAACATATTCCCTTGTAATCTGCCGCATAATATCCCCACATAGGAAATGAATTATTAACTTCAGAAAAACAAGCAACAAATAATGAACTTCTCAATGCTTCTGTTTTCCTATTTTCAGTTTCCTGTCCCATATATGTTTCCATAGCTTCTTTTCTCTGGCTCTTCGGATAACTGGCTTTCAATCCGCAATCAACTGTAACTAAACAATCATATGGATCGTTGAAATTAAATGCACTACTTAACCATAATTGATGATTTTCCAAATTTCGCAAATCCCTATTCAAACCTCTGCTATACCGATAAATCATTTGAGTCTTATCAATATTATCTAATATCACATTTCTTGCTTCTTGCATATTATTTAATGAAATCTGCTCTTTATAATCTGAAAACCATTCTTTGTTCATACACTTAGTTTCCTTTCACAATCTGTCTCATCCAACCATCATAAAATCTTTTGCAATTCAGGTTGAATGAGACCCGTTTAAGCTAAAACTTTGCTTTTCCTTCCATAATGTCTGTTCCTTTAAGCATTTCGTATTTCATAGAACTCTCTACTGCAACCTCCTCTGCCGCTGCTCCTTTCGCCTTTACTACTGGATCATCTATCATATTGTCACCTTTTACTTCCAAAATCAAATAACTTCCATCGTCCATTTTTACTAAGAAATCTGGATAATACTTCCTTAATCTATTCGATTCCGGATCAATATATGGAACATAAAAATCTGTCTGGTCAGCAGTAAACATTCCCGTGAAATAAGCTTTTTTTACGTGCTCATTTGCAAGCAACTGTAAAAATAATTGTAACTCAGGCTTCGAATCAAAAACATAGGTATCTGCGTGAAAACTCTTGTCTTTATTTTTCACAACAACAGAATCCTCTGAATTCTGCATTATAATCAAATCCTCATTTCCACTAAACTTATAATACCCACCTTCTTTAGGCTTCTTAAGTAATTTAACATCAACATTTTCTTTTACAATCTCTTTGTTAACCCGATATAATGCCTCAAATATGGTTGGAACAATTTTATCATAAATAATATCATTATGTTCATTGACAGCTACTAATATTTTATCAATACCTTCTTCTGATTCCCTCAGTATCCTAGCAACTTCTGTGCATCTGATATCAGGAAAATATTTTGCTACTTCTGCCACCAACGTTATCTCAGTATACGCTAATTTACTAACCATATAGTTAACATTGCTTTCACGCACAACAGACGAAGTTGTAAGTCCTTCTTTAACATACATTGTCGCATCATAATTTTCTGTTTCTATTTCTTTCAAACCAAACGATAATCTACTATCATAATGCTTAGTTTCCAAAGAATATTTATAATGCAATCTGTTCATGCGCAATGTTCTAGGTGGTTCTTTCACACGTACAGGAACTTTCTTACGTTTTTTATCCTTCTTAACTACAAGTTCCTCTATGCTAGTTCTAAAATTCTTTTTAAGCTCATCATCCAATATATCCATATTCTCTTTTGACAAGTACACTGTGGCCGTTAGTTGTTCATCTGTAATTTTTCTCAAGCATCTCATTGTTGCTTGAAGCACAAAAACTTTTGACTTTGGACTTCTAAAAAGAGCCACGCTAAATAATGATCTACAGTTCCACCCCTCTCTACCTTTATTAACAAGCAATATAAACTGCTTCTTACTGCCTGCTGTTCCAGCTATATCAAGATTGTTAAAATCTCTTATGTCTTCAGATTTAGTAATCTTTTCGTCTCCAACATTAACTAAAATTTTATCAAGAGGTATTCCCAATTCAGATAGTACTTCTTCAACAACTGGTCTGATTTCATCACGAACTTCTGCTATCTCTGCACCAAAAATAGCCATTTTAGGTGCTAATCCCTCATATTCTTTTCCACCATACTTTGCCCAGAAATCGGCAATAACAGCTTTTAGGAATTCTTTGCTTTTTACGTTACTATAACCAATAACACTAGTATCTTTTAAGAAATTATTTCTAATTGCCGCCTGCAATCCATAAGCATATATAACTTCCGGAAGAATCTTATTATTGACGTATGGTGTTCCTGTAAAATTATAACAAGCAACCACTTTACTTCCATGCTTAGATAATTCCTTAGACAATTCATTTATAGTATTACGCAGGCTAGTACCCTTACCATTTTCGTGCAAAGCCTTCTCCAAGTCTGCTCCAAACATATGATGTGCTTCATCTACATAAATACCCATTTGTGAAAGCCTGGTAAGTTTCTCAAAACGTTGATTTGACATCAAATCGTCGTTGTTACTTATTTCCTGTAATATTCCAAGAACATCATCCAATACGGATTGTCCCGGTACCTGATCACTAAACAACTTGTCTACAGAACTTTTTTCTTTATGCTGAGCCTTTAATATAATTTTCTGTGTATTAGAAATAATTATATTATACTTAGAACCATCTAATGTATTTAATGTGGTTCCACTATCTTCAAGAAAATATACCTTAATATTCGCATCTAATACACCAATATACTCTGGAGGTACAACCTTACTCTTATCAAAAGTTACTATTTCTTTTAATGATTGTAATACTGTTTTGTCTGGTGCAAAAACCAATGCATTATGACAATACTTATCATCTCGAGGCCATTTTGAAGCAAGAAGAAACTCATAAAAAATACAGGTAGCCATGAGAATTGTCTTACCTAATCCCATAGTTAATGCAAAAATATAATTTGGATAATCTTCCGCATATTTCTTTATTTGTAAAAAGTAATCATGATACTGTTTTGGTGAATAAACATCATATAATGTCATCTGCCCAGCTTCATCACAGAATCGCCTATCTGAAAAAACACCATTTCTCTTTGACCAGTCATCAAACATCTGATACATCTGTTGATTATTCATAAATTCTTTTACAAACACATACATTTCTAAGGCTTCAAACTGTGGGGTTCGTAAAAATGCATCTGGGTTCTTTTCCTTGTCATTGTAATCCAGATATTTCTTAGTTATTTCACGATACCTATTTCTTATAATTCCTCTATTATCTACATAAAATGAACGAAGGAACTCAAAAAAGGCAAATTCCATTCCAACTTTTTTTGCCATATCTATACCTCCAGCTCAAGTGACTCAGATAACAAATCTGTTATCTTTATTTTAATTTTACCTGCTGAAGCTGGAATTTTATATATACCAGATACCAACTCATCTTTTACCGGAATGTCACAAATTGTCGGTCTCATTGTCTGACCATCATAATTCCAATCAATATAGATAGATTCTACCAACTGCCTCCAATCTTCAACAGATTCTTTCTGCATACTTAATTTCTGTAAAAGGTTCATAGGATAAAATTCTTTTATTATAATCTGATTGTTTTCTTTAACAACATTGGCATCTGCTTCCCTCTTAAATTGTAAATCTTTCTTATCCCTAAGGATATCAACTATCTCTATTTCCAAATTATACGAAGAAAGTTCCTGTTCCAACGATGCCTTCAAATCAGCTTCATGTCCCATGCAAATAATCTTAATTTTCTCCACCACCCCATTCGGATTTTCTTCCTTGCGCTTTTCAAATGTATGATACGGTAAATTAGCCTTGAGTTCTTCTAAATCAGCCTTTGTTGCAATACGATTTGTAGGCATGATTTTAACCATCCAGCCATCTAATTCTCCATCATATACTGTTGATGAATCAAATTTTTGAATACCGAGAGCGTCAATAATTAATTCTTTAGCTTCTACTGGATTTCTAAAGAAATCATAGCTATTTACATTATATACTTCAAATCCAACACTTTGCTTATTCATAAGAGAGATGAGTCTTTTTGTTGCTGTTTGTATTGAACCAAGATTTATATCTGCTCCAATAAATTTTCTTCCAAGTTTCATTGCGACAGCCTGTGTTGTTCCTGATCCCATGAAACAATCAAAAACAATACTGTCTTCATTTGAAGATGCCATAATAATCCTCTCTAGCAATTCTTCTGGTTTTTGTGTAGGATAATTTGTCCTTTCAACAGCCTGTGAATTTATGTAATTAATCTCCCACACATCTGCAACTTCTTTTCCATCTCTTTCCAAATATACTTCATAAAAATCATTTAACTTATCAATTTTCCAAACATCATGAGCAATTGTCCCCATAGATTTTACTTCAACTACTCTTGCATATTCTGATAAATTAATTACGCCATTTTTTACTGCTTCATCTACTTTTTTCTTATCATATACTAATAATTGTGGTTTTCTTTCTCCATCTATCATTACGGAGTTACGATCATATCCTTTATCATGCTTTCTTTGTTGCCCTTCAGTAGCATCAATATATATCGGATTAAATATATAGTCCTTTGTTTTTGAGTAAACATAAATTGTATCATGCATTTTTTGAAAAGAATTACTTGCAGCAGTCCACCTTCTATAATACCAAACCAGTTCATTAAGCATATTATCATAACCAAAAACTTCATCTAATATACATCTGATATACTGAGCTTTGTGCCAATCACAATGTACATAAACAGTACCTTTTTCAGATAATAACTCTCGTATTAATATCATTCTTTGATAAATAAACTGTAAATACTCATCATTTACCCAAATATCACCATACTGTTTTTCTTCAAATGAGGATGTATCTGAAAATATCTTTTTTTTTCCTTTTAAATCAATTTTCTTCTTATAGTCTGCTTTACTATCAAATGGAGGATCAATGTAAATTAAATCTATCTTTCCTCTATATTGTCTCAAAAGATGACTCATCACCTGGAGGTTATCTCCCCAAAATATCTTATTCATCCAACCATCCTTAGGCTCTCCATAGGATTCCTTAAGCTGTGCAGGATAATACTGCGTTGATGTATAAGGCCTTTTCCCCGTCCAGTGTAACTCCGGATATCCTTTTATTGGTTGTCTTTGTTCAAATGTAAATGAAATCTGTCCATCCATTAGCAATCTCCTTTTCTTCTACAGTAATGTCTCATATCACAGTTGGCACAAAGATTTTTATCTTTAGCTCTGCCACTAAAATCTTTATGTTGTATTTTTTGAACCACTGCATCAAATTCTTTTATTGTTTTATCAATCATTTCCGTTGACTTATTAAATGTTACTGTTGGTACACCATTATCCTCACCAGTATAATACAAATGCATTTTACTTACCTTTTTGCCTGTCTTTTCCTCAATAAGATGAGCATACACTTCAAGCTGTCTCCTATAACGATTCATCTCCGCTGTTTCAATTAAAACATCTGGTTTCTTCTCGGATTTAAAGTCAACAATCTCTACTGTATCACCTTCGCCCCTGATAAGGTCAACCTTTCCAAGCAATATATAATCAGGCTTTACTAAACTTACTTCCACCTCTGCATCTTGAATTCGACTCCAGTCACTCTGATTTCTCTCAACATACCTCAAAACCTGTTTATACGCAGCTTCTATCTGCGGTTGTCCTAAATATGAATGCTCACATTTCGATAATGTCATATAATTTGTATCAAACCACTCTCGTATTGTTTCCGGTACTATTGTCTGTTCTTCATGACGCATAGCTGCACGATGAATGTCTTCTATTGTCTCGTGCACTAAAGTTCCAAAGAGTGTTGCACCTACTCTTACCTGCGTAAATCCAAGTTCTTTAAAAAATTTATACTGTAATGCACAATTCTCATACAGAGCGATGTGAGAAGTAAAAGAATATGTATCCTTTATATTTACAGGCTTTACCTTTTCCAACTTTATTTCTGAAAGATTTACATCTTCATAAGCAGGTAGCTTCTCATAGCACTCTTCAAAATATTTGCTTGGTGTGACTCCATGACCTTTCTTTTCACAACAAGAGAGTACCAATAAATTTTGTGCTCGTGAAAATGCCGTATAATATAATCGCCAAAAATCAAAGAATTTTATATCTTCCCTCGTCTCAAAAACTTTTCTATGGAAATATTTATTTTCTATTTCTTCTAGCAAATGATTTCCACTACTTCTCGGTGTTCCATTTAATGAATCAACAATCACTATTGGAAACTCCATTCCTTTTGACTGATGTATAGTCATAAATGAAACGCACCCACTCGGAGCATACTCCGAATCATCTTCATACTCTGTAATTCCTCCATCAAATAAGAAGCGAAAATACATATTAAAAAAACGTTCTACTGACTCTATAATATTTTTTTCCGTGAAGACATCTATCCGATGTAGATATTCATACTTTCCCAAAATTGAAGATAAAATTGATAAGTTTCTCGCAGGTCTTTCATCTATCACCCCTGATTTCATATCTATCCCTAAGTATGTACTAAATGGTTCAAACTGCAATAACTGATACAGTAATCCTGTAAATGCGTAATCCGCATTATCATTTCTCAGATTAGCGTGTTTCTGCATCTTCTCTGCAATCCATTTACCCAATGTATCTCTATACTGTAAAATAAGCTCTCTTGCAGCCGCTATACATTGAGTATCGTAATATTTATAGAGATTTTCAAAATCATACGGAAAATCTCTTTGTTGTAACTTACGAACATACTCTGGGAAACATAAGATCATACACCCTATTACCTGCTTTATCTCTTTTCTTTCAAAGAACATTTCAGAACGAGGTGAATAAACTTTAATACCATGTTCCTCAAGATATTCAACCATACCTATGATTTTATCTCCTTTAACAGACTTACAAAGAACTGCAATCTGATTATAATCAGTTAGTACGCCACTACTTTTTAATTGTGTAATAAATGAATACACTTGTTCATACCAATCATCTAACAAATCTTTTCCTGAACATTTAATAACACCTACTTTAGCCGCCTTTTTCCCTTCCGGTGGAACAATCTTCTTCTCAAACCTAAAATTCTTCCACATAAAATCATATGCTCTACCATCTGTTGTGCTCATCCACTTATTGTAAAAATCAATAATTTGTCTCTCCGAACGATAATTTGTAACAAGTTTAACCTGCTTACATTCTCCTTCTGTAAAATGGCCTGGAAATTCCAATATATTTCTTATTGTTGCTCCTCGAAAACGATACAAACCTTGATCATCGTCTCCCACAACACATATATTTTTATTTTTTCCGGCAATCAAAAACACAAGTAATTCCTGTATGTAATTTGTATCCTGATATTCATCAACCATCACATACTTAATTTTCTGCTGTATTTCTTCCAATATGCTTGGTTTCTCGATCAATAATTTATATGCTTCTGTTTGAATACTTGAAAAATCAATTAAATTCTCATCTTCCATCAGGGTATTGTACTGTTTCATAATATTTGCAACAGCTACAATATGTTCATCTGCGTCTCCTTGCATTTCATCAATATCGACCAATTCTTCAGCAAGATTATTAACATACTTAACTATTTCTCCGGCTTGTCTCCAAGCTCCTTGCTTTTTATCAAATATAACATCAAAATAAGGTAAGTTCCTAAATCTATTAATCTTCTGAAACACCATATACTGCTGATCAAAATTATCCAGCATCCTATAATTTTTCTTAATCCTTGTATATTCAAGATGATCTTTGAGAATTCTCAAACAAATTGAATGAAAAGTACCAATATACATTTCATTCAAATTTACGGATACTCCTATTGCATACAATTCATTTGTGATACGTGTAATCAGTTCTTTCGCAGCCTTTTCTGTAAATGTAGCAATCATTATTTCCTCAGGAGGCACGTCTTTTTCAGTTATAAGATAAACAATTCGCTTTACTAATGTATATGTTTTTCCTGTACCAGGGCCTGCAATAATTAACAACGGACCATCTGTTGTAGAAATAGCACTTCTCTGTGCTTCATTTGCGTTTCCAAAATCAAATGCCATATAAGTACCCCCTCTGCATTTAATTATATATTCTCATATATTTATAAATTCTATTTCGTATTACATCTTACTTTTCTGACTTCTTCTTGTATCGTCCATCTGCAGGCTTTATTGCATCTGAAGGAATTAACCATGTTTTTCCTTTTTTTATTGCACCTTCAATTCTTCCTTCTGCACATAAAACACCTATTCGACGTGAAGTGATATTCCATCTTTCTGATAATTCCACAGTCGTTAAATACTCCATAATCTTACCTCTTCAAAATCATACATAAGTAGAAACATAAAACTAGTTTGATTATACATCGTTTATCGGAATAATGCAAACAAAAAAGAGAAGGATTTCTCCCCCTCTAATTCATTACTCCAATACCTCATCTAACATATCATTAAGTTTCATATACTCTACACCTAATGATTCACATACCATTGGAATTCCATTATTCTTGTTTCCTTCATCAGTTACTATAATCCCATCTTCTAAAATAGCTGTTGCAATCAAAAATGGATCTCCATTTGAGCTTCCCTTTGTTTGAATTTTTATTATTTGTGGAAATTGTTGTAATATTTCTGTAGTCTTTAACTGTACTTCCTTTGATAAAGGCAAAAAAGCATCTTTGTGTTCCTTTGCCCATTTTACAATATCATCATCTTTTAATTCTTCAAATATTTCCGAACTTGAAATAAGTTGTCCATTTTCTACAAGTTCATTAAAAGTCTGCCATATATGTGAAAATGCTTTCTTAGTCATATTATAGTTCTTTGATGCATTAATAAGTGCACAGGCATCTATTACATACTTTTTACTCATATGAACATCACCGCCCGTTCTATATTACTTATGTGTTTACCTTTTATACTAAGTGTACTACACATCTCACCATATGATATATCGCCTCTGCTATAAGCAGATAACACTTTCTTTGGAAACAAATAGCCTTCTTTACTCAAGTAGGTAATATAATATTTTACTTTGAATTCTCTATCTTTCTTATTCTGAATAATAGACCTGCTTGAAAATGAAGATGACACTATGAACACCATGAATCAGAAGCGCTATATCAATCCACTCTCAAATCTTTATAACAATCTGTCCAATGTATATCTTGCACTTAAAAAAACTGATAAAGCAACCGAAGCCTTACACAAGGCATTTGAGATAAGGATTTCATATGCTGACACCGGCATAATTGAAACGCATGATATGCTCCAACAGATGCTTAATCTTGTAAATATGCTGATACTTGCTGGTGATTTAGAGCTTGCACGGCTTGTCCTTAATCAATATGATACTCTTGTGGCAGCTAATGAAGGCAACAATACTTTGGATTATGGCTGTTACCGGCTTGCTGCCGGAATAATTGCATTAAAGGAAGGTAAACCAGTAGATGCCGAAAAGAATCTACTGGCAGCAGAGAGTATTATCGGTGCTGCTATGGATACCAGTGATTCTGATTCAGCTTCGTCTGATACTGCCGTTTCTTCATATGATAATTATGCTTCAGAGAATGACTATCTAAAATCTGTATACGGGTATCTGAATAATCTGTATGCCAGATGGCACAAACCTGAGAAAGCACTGGAATATAAAGAAAAATGGCTGAATGCCAGGAATGAACAAAATAAGAATATCACATACAGAAACGCATAAACTATTAATGCCACTAAAAAAAATACTGTTTGACATCGCCAGATATCAATGGTATAGTATCTTTAGTGGTTGCGCTGCGGAAACTTGCGATGCCCGCAGCCGGTGGAGTTCCATGCGTGGGCTCCGCTCTATTATAGAATTTGTAAAAGTTGGGGTTTGCCCTAAATTGTGGGGCAAACCTTATTTTATATCATCCTTTATTTACTTTTTACCAAATAGCTTGTACCAAAAACTTGATTTTATTTCTGTGTTCTCCTGCTCTGTAACTCTCAATTTCGCCTCAAAACCAGATAATTTATTTTTATATACATTAATATTCCTATCAAGCAATTGTATCTGCTCCCTTAACTGTTTATTAGTATCAATAACTTGACCATATAGTTTCTTAACCTGATTCAATTCAGCTATCGCTCTTTCTTTTTCTCTCTTTTCGTCTTCATACAATTTTGTAGAAAAATACTTCCTAGATATTGGATCTACTAATAGTTCACCCCAAATATATCCACCATTTTTCCCATCTAATTTTTCTGTTATTTCAATAGTTTGCTTCTCTTCATCCTCTGCATTGTTAAAATTTTCTCTGACATTCCATTTACTGACTGTAAATTCTAAACATGCAAGTCCTTTTTGTTTCATTTGGCTTATCTTTTTACTATCTACCGAATGAGTATCTTTTATTTCAATTGCGAGTTGACCTTCCCATTTTTCAACATAAATTGCTGGATCCGCTTTCGTGAAACTCACAAGTAAATCAACAATTCGTCTAGTTCCATCTTCCATAAAAATAGTTTCTTCTTGCAATATTTCATCAGGATATATAGTTAAAGCCTCGCCCTTCCACCTTATTTCTAGACGCTCAATCCTAGATATACATTCTTTAAAAAATTCATGTCTATATGATTCCTCACTGCCTTCTCCTTTGTTTTCGAAATCGGCATTATAATATCTAAAATAGCTATTCTTGAGTATACCATTTTTCCCAGTTTGAAAAACCATTCTTACTTTATTTTCCGGTTTTTTACAAATGCTATAAATGTTATTTTTATATTCTTCCCAAAGATCTGGGCGATTCTGTTTCCAATCTAATGCATCCCATATAGTAATTCTTCTATATTTTCCGTCTATTAATAAATCCGCTCTTCTTTTCAATAACATCATCTCCTTCTTGCTTTTTTACTAATAAGTTCTATACTCGTCCAACATTTTCTTCAGTACAAGTGCATTCTCATATTCCTCCTTAAATGCATCTTCCCGATATACACCCGGCAATTCCATACGTGGTAATCGTACATCTTCCAAATAATCCTGTCTTTTTGACCATTTCGAAGCCGCATAGTCTTTAAAATTTTCTTTCTCCGTATCTGACACAAATATCAATATGCATTCTTCAAACCGGTCTCTTGCATACATTGCGTCATGACTATCATAATCACAAAAGAAATCATGTAATATCATTTCCTTCGTTCCTTTTACATAGTATTTAAAAGAGATATTCCCTTCATGATGCCAATCATCAAACAAAAAATCCGTGCATGGAACATTTGTAAAATATCTACCACCATCCAATCCTACACCAATAGTTGAAAACAATATTGTCTGATGATATTTAACATATATATTATACCAATGAGGTCTACTATCAGTCTGACTAAATAAATAATAAACATATCCATCTCTATCATCGCAACCAGCATATTCGATAACATATTCCGGCGAATACTTATAATACATGCGTGTCACAGAACTATCATCTGGTACATCTTCCCACTCTTCCCTTTTCAGCAAAAAATAAAATACCTGTTCAAGCGGCGCCATCAATAATCGAAATCTCTTTTTCCACAGATATTCAATTTGTGAAATTTCAGCAGTTTTGTTTTTAGGTGTGTTACTGTCCATTACTCTGGGATATATGTTGTTAGCATTCACCCCCCGATACGACTCTTCCAGAAGATAAGGAGTAGAATATCCATTTTTTATTACAATTATATCTATCGTGCCTGTTTCCAGTTGCATTGTTTCAACCATTACACGAGGTCTAATCCCACCTGCAAACTTCTTGTTTCTCACAAAATCCACTAGCATTTGTGTCGATTTTCGATTTTCTGCATTAGTCATATCATTGACACAATAATCATTTTCTTCATCAATTCCTATGATGATATACGCATCTCGATTCTCTAGATTATTGGACATACAAATAATATCATGTAGCAAATCCGGCTGTTTTCCCTCTTCGTACCACTCCTTTTTAAAGTCCCAATAAGCTCCTTCCTGCTTGAGAGAAATCAGCTCCAATATTTCTTCCTTTTGTAATTCTGAAAGCATACCCTCCTCCATTCGATTAAATGCATTTTATATAATCTCTATACATACTCATAATCCCATTTGTCTACCGGAAAGCGCTTATATTCCTTCAATTTTTTATTTTCTGGCATAGCAATCATTAATAGTCGTCTTAGTCTCGTCATTGCAACATAAGCTATCCTCATCAATTCGTCTTCCAAATCACCCTCCATTAAAAACTTGGGTGTAAGTGTTTTTCCAGTCTTACTTTTTACATAAATCAAAACCGCATCATAAGTTTCACCCTTTACTCCATGAATTGACGATCTTGTATAATCTCCACTGGTTTTCTTTTCAAAATAATTCTTTAATGGTATATCCTTAAACTCTGGATTACTCTTATCTCTCATTTTTATCTTAAAAATATCTTTTATATTAGTCCCCTCTGCAATTTTGAAATCATATTTTTGCAAAATATCAATATACAAATTTGCAAGCTGACTTACCCACTCCGCAATACCTAAATTTATATTTGGCAAACCACAAAAAACATCAATTATAAAATTTTTCCAATTATCCTCGTCTGTATATTCCCTTATTTTTTTACTCATTAAATATTCATCTGTTTTCTCACCAATAAGGATTCTAAACGATGCTTTAGTCATATCACTACATGCCTTCTTTCGAGAACCACATTTCCATTCATATACAGCTTTTGCAATCAACTCTATTTCCTTACTTTTCCACAGGTCATTAATATCTGTATCTGAATGAATCCTCCCTCTGGTAAGAACAGCTACCTTATCTGATTTAATTTCTATCTCCATACTGCGACATTTCTTAAGAAAAAATTCTATCACCTCTTTCTCTGTATTGCCGTTCGTCAAAAGTAGTATAGGCTTTTTGGTTCTATGTCAAGATTTAGTACAAGTTAAAATGAGAAATTTTTCCCCATTTTA
>ERZ650918.1296-NODE-1296-length-22495-cov-13.103699_pt1 | contig 22495 bp, 24 predicted proteins | sample MGYA00514758_ERZ650918 | MGnify/ENA metagenome assembly ERZ650918 | reverse complement strand
AGATATTGTTTTGCGTGAAGGTGATGTGATTTCTATTCCGAAAAATAATAATACGGTTACGATCAATGGTGCTGTAATGGTTCCGAATACAGTTTCATATATAGAGGGTGAAAATATAGATTATTACCTGAATCAGGCCGGTGGTTATTCTGAAAATGCAAAGAAGAGTAAGAAATTTATAGTTTACATGAACGGCCAGGTAACTAAAGTGAAAGGTAGTGGCAAGAAACAGATTGAGCCTGGGTGTGAGATAATTGTGCCTAGTAAAGCTAAGAAAAAAATTAATATGGGTAATATTCTAGGTTACGCTACTACATTCAGCACTTTGGGAATGATGGTTGCATCTATTGCTAATCTGATCAAAAAATAAAAGATAACAGCTTATACCACTATGATAGAAGGAGAATCTGAAAAAGAAATAAGACAGAAGCAGAGTAACCATACAGATGAGGAGATCGAAATTGATCTAATGGGTATTCTTCGTAAGATTATAGGTATTCGTAAGACAATCTATAAAGCAGCTAGTATTGGATTAGTGATGGGAATTATAATTGCTTTAAGTATTCCTAAACAATATACTGTAACAGTCACTCTTTCTCCGGAAATGGGTACTTCAAAAGAAGGCGGTTTATCCGGTTTGGCAGCTTCTTTCTTAGGAAGCGGAGTTGCTATGGGTGATGGTACTGATGCTTTGAATGCTTCTTTGTCTGCCGATATTGTATCTTCTACTCCTTTTTTACTGGAGCTTTCTGCAATGGAGATACCGGTGACAAAGAATGTAGTCATGACATTGAACAGTTATTTAGATGAAGAATCCTCTCCCTGGTGGAGTTATGTAATCGGATTTCCCGGTATGGTAATTGGTGGAGTAAAGTCTTTGTTTACTGAGGAGGATGAATTCACATCTTTTGATAAAACAAGTCAGGGCGCAATTGAGCTTTCAAAGAAGGAATCGAAGAAGATTGAGATTCTGAAGAAAATGATAACCGCTTCTGTGGATAAGAAGACCTCAATGACTTCTGTTACTGTAACTTTTCAGGATCCTAGAGTTGCTGCAGTCGTAGCCGATTCTGTAGTGAAGAGATTGCAGGAATACATTATAGACTACCGCACTTTCAAGGCGAAAGAAGATTGTATTTATTTGGAGAAACTCTTCAAGGAACGTCAGCAAGAATATTATGCTGCTCAGAAGAAATATGCCGATTATCTGGATTCTCATGATAACATAATTTTGCAGAGTGTTCGTGCCGAACAGGAACGCTTGCAGAATGATATGAGCCTTGCTTATCAGGTATACAGTCAGGTTGCCAGTCAGCTTCAGGTTGCCAGAGCTAAAGTTCAGGAAGAAAAACCTGTATTTGCTGTTGTAGAACCTGCTGTGGTACCATTGGAATCTTCAGGGACTAGTAAGAAAATATATGTTCTAGCATTTATCTTCCTTGCTGTTTGTATAGTTATCTTTTGGGATTTATTCGGGAAAGATTTTCTAAATAAGTTCAAAGAAGTATGTGCCTAAAATTAATCTTTAATGTGATATGGTATCAACCACCAGTCAAATCAATAAATTTATAGAATTTGTAGCAGTTCTGGGAGACTTGGTCATTCTGAATCTGGTATTGTTCTTTCTCCTTTTCTTTTGGGAAGAAGTATTTGTCTCTTTACCTTTTTCTTGTAGGGTTTCCTGGATGATGACTTCGTTAAGTCTCTGTTATCTGGCCTGTTCAGGCTCTCGTGGGAGGGTTTGGGACAGTCGGGGAATTCGCCCCGATCAACTTGTATTGCGTGTATTGAAGAACATTGTAGCTTTTTCCATCTTTTGGGCATGTATCATGACTTTTAGTGGAATCTCTATACTCTCTCCTCTTTTCTTTGTCGCTTATTTCTCTTTCCTCTTTGTCATTCTAAGTATTTATCGCATTTTCATCCGTCATTTCCTGATAGTCTATTGTGCTAAGGGCAAGCATAGACGTTATGCTGTTTTTATAGGTGGAGGCAATAATATGCAGGTTTTGTATGAGGAGATGGAAAATTCTTTGGCGTCTTCGCTGTATGAGGTCGTAGGTTATTTTGATATAAAACCGAATGAAGCCTTTTCCTCTCAATGTTCTTATCTAGGTAATCCCGACGTTTTTTCAGACTTTATGTCCCTACATCCGGGAATCAAACATGTTTTTTGTTCTTTGTCGATGGAGGAGGGGCGCTATAACTTTTCCATTATGAATCATTGTGAAAACCATCTTCTTTATTTTCATGGTGTTCCTAATGTATGTAAAGGTTTTCCCCGTCGTATCTGGCACAGTATGGTTGGCAATATGCCTATCTTGAATTTGCGTTATGAGCCTTTGAGTAAGATGGAAAACCGTATCTTAAAACGGCTATTTGATATTATTTTCTCCGGTCTTTTTTTGGGTACTGTTTTTCCCTTTATTTACCTCATAGTTGGAAGTATTATAAAGTTGACTTCTCCCGGTCCTGTATTTTTTAAGCAAATGCGTACGGGTTTGAATGGCGTGGATTTTGTGTGTTACAAATTCCGTTCTATGAAAGTGAATGATGAAGCTGACAGTAAACAGGCTACGGCTGATGATCCTCGTAAAACTCGATTTGGAGATTTTCTTCGTCGTTCTAATATAGACGAACTTCCTCAGTTTATCAATGTTTTTAAGGGTGATATGTCGATAGTTGGTCCCCGTCCTCATATGTTGGCTCATACGGAGACTTATGCCCGTTTGATTGATAAATATATGGTGCGGCACTTTATAAAACCAGGAGTCACAGGTTGGGCTCAAACGCATGGTTTCCGTGGTGAAACGAGGGAATTATCACAGATGGAGGAACGGGTTAAGGCTGATATCTGGTATATGGAGCATTGGACAATGTTGCTTGACATGTATATCATTTATAAGACTGTAGCGAATGTTATTGTGGGGGAGAAGAATGCATATTGAAAAACGGAATTTTAGAGGTAAATAATAGAATGAAAAATAATAACTTGAATTTTATAATAACATATGTCTTTAGTGATATGTAAAATAACTAGGTAAATATAACAAAAAATGAAAAAGAAAATTTCAGCAATTATTCCTGTTAAGGCTAATAGTTCTCGTCTTCCAGGAAAGAACATTTTACCTTTTGGTAAATCAAATCTTTTGCTTCATAAAATAGAGCAGTTAAAGCAAGTTGAAGATTTATATGAGATTATAGTCTCGTCGGATTCTGATACTATGTTGGAAATGGCGGAAAAAGCTGGAGTGAAAGCAATTAAACGTCCAGAACAATATGCAAATGAGTCTGTGCCTTTTGGTTGTTTTTTAGATTATGTATGTGATATTTGTGGTGGTGATCATATTATGTGGGCGTGTGCTACTTCCCCTTTAGTGGAACCTTCACTTTATCGTAAGGCTATTAAGATCTACTTTGAAAAACTAGAAGAAGGATATGATTCTCTTATAACTTGTCTTCCATACCAACATTTTCTAATGGATGAGAATGGACCTATTAATTTTGAGATAGGTTTAAAACATACAAATTCTGAAAAATTGCCTATAATATATCATTTTACTAATGGAGTGAATTTAGCACCGAAAGAAAAAGTTCGTGAGTGGCATTATAATTGGGGACCTAAAGCTTTCAAACTTTTGGTGAATAAAAGAGAAGCTGCAGATATAGACGATATTTATGATCTAGCTCAAGCAAAAGCTATGTTAGATTTGACTACTCTTGAGAATGAGTTAGGGGATTGGAGAAAAGAGCATCTAAAATAAAATAGAAATGGTCTAGCAGAAGACACTTCTATCTTTTGTTAGAGCATTTATGGTTTTTACATTAAAAATATAAATTGATGAACAGTAGCATTAAACTTTTAGATTGTACCCTTAGGGATGGTGGGTATATTAACAACTGGGACTTCGGATTTCAAGTAATATGTAATGTTATAAAAAAAATGGTAGAAGCAGAGGTTGATTATGTTGAGGTTGGATTTCTAAGGAACTGTGAATATTCGAAGGATAAAACTCTTTTTAATAATATAAATCAGTTGAAATCAGTTTTGCCCCCCAAAACAGGCAAGACAAAGTTTGTTGCTATGGCTCTACATAATCTTTATGATATCAATAAATTAGAAGAAAATGATGGAACCATTGATGCCATTCGAGTAACTTTTCATGATTATGATATAGATGAAGGATTGGAATTTATATCAAAGGCAATGGCAAAAGGATACAAAGTTTTTTGTAATCCTATTAATATAATGGGATATAGTGATTCGGAATTATTGATTCTTCTAGAAAAAATAAACAAGGTTCGTCCATATGCATTTTCTATTGTGGATACATTTGGTTCAATGATGGAAAATGATTTGCTTCGTATCTATTCTCTTGTAGAGCATAATTTGGATAAAGCGATAAAGATAGGATTGCATTTACATGAGAATTTAGGGTTATCATATTCATTAGCACAACGCTTTATTGGAATGAAGGCATCAGAGAGAGAATGTGTAATTGATGCTTCATTATGTGGAATGGGACGAGTACCTGGTAATCTTAATATAGAACTTATGATGGATTATATGAATCGTTTTCAAGGAGGATATTATAATCTTAGTCCTGTATATGATGCTATCAATGATTACATAGAGGATTTGAAGTCGATTGAGGCATGGGGGTATTCAACGGCTTATGCATTGTCTGCAAAGTATAATTTACATCGTAATTATAGTGAGTATTTGTTAGGTAAAGGAAAATTAAGAGCAAAGGATATTAATTTTATATTAGCAAGTATAGTTGAAAGTAAGAAAGCTGCTTATGATAAAGACTATATAGAACAACTTTATCAAAAATATCAGAATGTATCAGTTGATGATTCTGGAAGTAAGGATACTATAAAAGAGAAGTTACAAGGAAAGAATATATTAGTTTTAGCTCCTGGATCTACTCTTATTACTCAGAAGGATATTGTTCGTCAATATATAGAGGAAAATAATCCTTTCATTATATCTGTAAATTTTGTGGGGAATGATTTCTGTGCTGATTTAGCTTTTTTTACGAGTCGGCGTAGATATGATCAATATAGAGATAAGTTGATTTCGAATATATTAGTAATATCATCAAATCTGACCAATGACGCTGTCAATCCTTTTGCTATAGTTGATTATTATAATTTAGCATGTGATGAGTCTGGCTTATATGATAATTCTATGATAATGTTGTTAAGATTATTAGTATTTATTGGAATCAGAGATATTACGGTGGCAGGTTTCGATGGCTTTGATAGATCTAAACCTAATTATGCTTATGAGAAGCATTATAAAGATAATAAGCATACAGAAGACGAAAATAATACTATTTCTAATTATATAGAGAGGTTTTCATCAAAGATGAAGATAAATTTCCTCACAAAAACGAAATATAAAAGATGAAAAATCTAGAATCCATAAAATTGATTGTACTTGATGTTGATGGTACAATGACAGATGGTGGCATTTATATTGATAGTAACGGTATTGAACAAAAGAAATTTAATATCAAAGATGGTGCTGGTATTCTTCTTGCAGAATCTATAGGAATAGAATTTATGATTTTAACAGGTCGCAAAAGTGTTTGTGTTGAGCAACGGGCAAAAGAACTTAATATAAAATATGTTTGTCAGGGTGTTCATCGCAAAGCTGATTATTTAAAAGATTTCGCTCGAAATAAAGGGCTTTTACCAGAGCACATTGCATATATTGGAGATGATCTAAATGATTTACCAGCTATGTACTTTGTAGGAGTGGCAGCATGTCCGTTGGATGCAGTGGAGGAAGTTAAAACATTTTGTGATTATGTGCTTCCTGCCAATGGTGGAGAAGGTGTTATTCGTGCATTTGTCAATTTATTGCTCAAATCAATTGATAGATTTGAGGAAGCACAAACAAATCTTTTTCCTATTAGGGATTAATAATGGATCAAAGGTATACTAGATTCCGTAATAATACAATACTAGTAATTATTGGTAATATTGGTTCTAAACTCATGTCTTTCATTATGCTTCCATTTTATACAAGATGGTTGCCTATTGAAGGATATGGAACTGTAGATATTATCAATATATATGTATCTTTTTTAATTGGAGTTGCGACATGTGCTATAGCGGAATCAGTATTTATATTTCCCAAGGGTCAACCTGTTGAAAAACAAAAGGAATATTTAAATTCAGGACTTCTGTTTATGATTATGTCTTTTGTTGTCACATTGTGTATTTTCATGCTAATAAAATTTATATGTGATGGTAAGAATATTCACAACTCTTTTCTTGATAACATATGGTTGATATATAGTATATTAACAACATCTGCATTACAACAATTAGTTCAACAATTTACTAGAAGTATAGATAAGATAAAGGTTTATAGTATAGCAGGTGTTGTTTTAACAGGACTTACGATAGGTTTTTCTTTTATTTTTATTCCTAAATGGGGCGTTGGTGGATATGTTGCTGCGATGTCGTTAGCTAATGTTGCAACGGTAATATATTCTTTGATAGCTTCAAATTCATATACATATTTCGAATTCCGATATGCAAATATAATGTCGTGTCGAAAAATGTTGAGTTATTCTTTGCCATTAGTTCCTAATAATATTATGTGGTGGCTTGTAAGTGCATTGAATCGTCCTATAATGGAAATTTATTTGGGAATGGAAGCTATCGGTTTATTTGCTGTAGCAAATAAGTTCCCTTCTGTTTTTTCCAGTGTATTTGCCATGTTTGCAGTTTCGTGGCAAATATCGGTAATGGAAGAATATGGTAAAGACGGCTATAATCAGTTTTTTAATAAGGTGTTTAGAATTGTTATTTTATTAATGATTTTAGCCAGTTGTTTTATTTCTATCTTAAGTCCATTGATAATTCGCGTTTTTGCGAATGAGAATTATTATGAAAGTTGGAAATATGTGCCGGTTCTATCTTTTTCTTCTGTTTTTATGGCTATATCTGGTATGGCTGGAAGTAATTTTTCTGCAACTAAGGAAAGTAAGTATTTCTTTTACTCAAGTATATGGGGAGCGTTGACAGCTGTTATTGCTAATATCATATTTATCCCTAAAATAGGTACAATGGGAGCTTGTTTATCTGTTGTATTGTCTTTTTTGGTAATGTCATTAAGTCGTGGTTTTTATTGTTGGAGATATGTCAAGATTAATAATATTTTGAAACTTATGTTTAGCCTTGTGGGTAATGTTATGATTATAATGTTAACTCTATCTTCTTTGCATACGTCCTTTAAGATAGTTGGGTATTGTTTATCTTTTATCTTTATATTGTATGTTAATGGAGATGTTTTAAGGCAAGTTTTTAATGTAATTAAAAGTAGAGTATGAAATCTGTAATAAAGAAGATCGTATATTGTGTAAAGAATTTGTTGGATTTTGTTTTCTTTCTAGTATTGATACTTGTTAAAGGAAAATATAAACATGTATTACGATTATCAAAATATAGAAAGAATAGAATAGCAATAATAGCGACTGGGCCATCTCTTAAGGAAGACGTGCATTTTATTTTAGATGAAGATTACAAAAAGCAAACAGACTTTCTGATGCTTAACTTTTCGGCTTTTGATTCTTTGTTTTTTAAATTGCGTCCACAACATTATTGTCTTGCTGATCCAATGTATTTTCAAAGTTCATGGAGGGATGAGGAGGTCTTTCGTTTTTTTAATCTATTGAATAATCAGGTGGAGTGGCCTATGACCATTTATGTTCCTGCTCAAAATTTGAAATCATTTGTAGAATTTTCTCGTTTAAATAATTCTAATATAAGGGTTTTAGGTGTTAACACTATCATATATAAGGGGTTTGAAAAATTTAGGAATTTTTTTTACCGTGTAGGCTTATCCTCACCACCTCCCCAAACTGTTACCAATCTTGCTATATTTGTTGGAATGAACGCAGGATATCAGAATATGGACCTGTTTGGGGTTGATCATACCTTTCTCTCAGCTTTGATGGTTAATGAAAAAAATCAGCTTTGTCAGATGTATTCTCATAGTTATGATGAAGGAGAAGTCGAATATAAAGTGGTTACAAGAACGGATAATAATAAAATCTGGAAAGTAGGTGAATACATAATAGCTTGTGGCAATATGTTTCTAAGTCATGATTTACTTGAGAATTATGCTAAAAGCATAGATTGTCGTATTATAAATAATACAAAATGCTCAATGATTGATAGTTATGAACGTAAAAAATAGATGATTTTATATCGTTGAACTATATTGTAGTGTAATCCTCATTTTATATTATGATTAATATTATTAAAAGATTAGTTAGCTATCTAATAATACAAATTAGATATTGGAATAAATTGAAATTCCCAATTTCAGCTAGAATTGGTGTGAGATCACATTTTGAGGGAGCTAATCGTATTTATGAGAGGAGTTTTTTTTCAGGTAGTATGGGATATGGATCGTATATAGCAGCAGCTTCTTATGTAGCAGGAAAGGTGGGACGCTTTACTTCTATTGCTCAAGAAGTTAAATGTAATCCCGGTTGCCATCCTTATACTTATCCCTTTGCCACTACATCTCCTATGTTCTTTTCAACTTTGAAACAGAATGGCCATTCTTTTTCAAGAGAACAGTTGTATGAAGAATTGAGATATGTTGATGGAACAGATGATGCAGTCCATATAGGCAGTGATTGTTGGATAGGAGAGAGAGCTTTTATTGTAGGAGGAGTAAAAATAAATGATGGAGCTGTGGTACTAGCAGGCGCTGTAGTTACTAAAGATGTGCCTGCTTATGCAATTGTAGGTGGAGTCCCTGCGCGGATCTTACGATATCGTTATGATGAAGAAACTATAAATTTTCTGTTAAGTATTCACTGGTGGGATAATGATAAGAAATGGTTTTTAGAACATTGGGAATTGCTTTCTGATATTAATAAGCTAAAAGCTTATTATATTTCATCAAGGAATTCTTAAAACTGCACAGTAGGCACTCGATTTAAGACTATAAATTGAAAGGTTTACTTTTGTTGTAAATCAAATTAAAGAACTATGTATAGCAGTGGAGACCTAGAACGATTTTATTTTCAATACCAAACGGAGGCTCTTCCTCATGGAGAATCACTTTAGTCGTTCTGTGTTAAGAATAAAGTTTCTTATAACCTTTTTTCAAAAATGGTATAAGAATACTCGTAAAAAAATAGTAGAAGTTAAAGTTAGCGGTATCCCGGTTAAGGAAGAAGCGGATATACCGATTTCCCATCCTCATAAGGCCTCAGGTAGTACCAATACCATTTGAATCTGGGTTGATCTCCGTATAAGTAGTGATCTTCATTTATCTCCCCAAAATAAGCTGCTTGGATTTGATTTGTATGGTAGAGAAACAGGAGGGAATATGTTGGGTGTTACAGGCATGAATCATTTGTTTGTATTATATGGAAGTGCTTAATTATCTGAATCATTTCTGGGATGAGATCTTTGCTTTCTCACAAGATGGAGAATTTCCAATAGATAATAATCTTGTCGAACGAACTATCTGGAAGCTAACAACTCAACGTAACAGTTCGCTTCATTATGGTAGTGATGCAGGAGCAGAAATGGCTGCAACTTATCACAGTGTGATTGGAACGGTAAAAGCTTTATAGTAGCTATTTCTAGAACTTCATCAGAGCTTTTTTAATCTATTTAACGGGTATAGGGCTATGTTAACATGATTCCCGATAAAATCACTTTGATAACAAGCTAATGTTAAATTCAAAACTTATTTGTTACTAAGAGAGACACCATAAATAAAGTGTTTACTTTTTTATTTTAGGAAAATGAATTATGAAGATTTAACAGGTTCTTTACTGGCTGAAATAAGGACAATATTCTTAGCTATCATTATAATTAATGTATTATATATACCAATATATAAAAGGTGTATAAACGGCTTTTTAGATCCTTTATTGATAGTTGTTGTTTTTGCCTCGTTGGCAAATTCTGTACCTTTTTATCTTTATTTTGCGGGGCTGATGAGAACTGAATTATTTTTATTTATTCTTTTGTTCGAGGGATGCTTTTGGCTTCTTTTTTACAACACGCATATTCGTTTTAAATATGAAATAAATGAAAAAACAAAGAAGAATGAAAATTTGCTAGTTGAGAGAGTTGGATTACTGTCAATTTTTATAGTCATTTTGCTTCAGCTTTATATTTATAAGTTAAATGGCATTCCATTATTTAATGAAAGTCGTTTTACAGCTACAGGAGGTAATGATACGATTGTAAATTTGCTTCAAAGAATTATGAGTCCATTTAGTATGTTTCTTAGTCTTTATTGTTTTTATAAGATAGACTCAAGGAAAAAGAAAGGATATTTTATTCTATTGATTATATTGGTATTTTCATTTTTTAGTGGTGCAAAAGGTTTCATTTTACGATTAATCTCAGCTTATTTTTATTATAACATTTTCTACAAAAGAAAAATTCCTCATGTGAAATGGTATTTTATTCTTTTCATCGCTCTAACTCCATTATTTATATTATTTAGTAAATCAGATTATGCGCTAAATGCGTATTTATATCGCTTGATAGGAAATGGAGATATTTATTGGAATGCTGTTTATGATGATGCCATTGATCATATTAAAATTGAAAACCCAATAATAAACCAAACTCATCTTTTATGGGGACCATTTAGACATTTAATAGGCTTTACGCCTGGTCCTAGTGATATGGCTATCGTGGGTGAATCAATTATGGAATATGCTTATTCTTATATTAGTGGAGTTCCTAATTCTAGGCTTCCTGTATTAGGTTGGATTTATTTTCGTTGGTGGGGACTTTTGTTTGCTATGTTTATGGGATGGTTAGTTGCTATTTTGATCAAAAAGGTACCTAATATGTTTAAAAATAGTCTTATATCAGCTTTTTATAAAGCTTCTTTTTATAGTATTGGAGCTTCATTTATAACTGATGGTTATTTGGGATTTTCCAATCTATTGGGAGTGATTTTTTTCTCAATGACTGTTGCTTGCATACGATTACTAACTCAAAAAAAACAATATGGTCACGTTGTCAATTATAACAATTAATTACAATAACAAAAAAGGACTATTGAAGACTATTAACAGTATAAAAGAACAATCATTCACTGATTTTGAATGGATTATAATTGATGGTGGTTCTACTGATGGAAGTGTGGGGATAATTAGAGAAAATGAATCTCGAATTGCATATTGGATATCCGAGCCTGATAAGGGAGTTTATGATGCAATGAATAAAGGAATATCACATGCTAATGGTCTTTGGCTTAATTTTATGAATAGTGGTGATACATTTGAAAGGAAAGATACCCTTCGTAATGTCTTTTCTGAAAATATTCCTGAATCTGCACATTTTTTGTATTCTGATACTGTTTCAGAGATGCAGGATGGAAGCATAAAAATATCTTATCAAAACCATTTAAAAGGAAATATTATTCATCAGAGCTCGATATATAAGAAACAGTTGCATGAACAATATGGGTATTATGTGGTTACTCCTAAGATTATCATATCTGATTTACTTTTTTTTCTATCTATACCCGAAGAATATTTTCATAAAGTAAAAACAATTATAGCCAACTTTGAATTAGGCGGAATATCAAGCTCCGGTACATGGTGTGTTAAGCAAAAAATGTGTGCTTTAGTAGTGTATCGGAAAATGAGCTTTGGTGCTTTATATTATAAATATCTGCTATTGATGATAAAGGGGATAGTGAGAAAAATAATAGTTTGGTCTAAGACTCATTTTATAAGCAAATGAAAACGGTAACTGTCATTATGTCCTCATATAATGGTGCTTTATTTATAGAGAGACAAATAAAATCTATTTATAATCAGAAAGATGTGAGTATAAATTGTTTTATTAGGGATGATGGGTCAAGTGATAATACATTACAGATATTAACTGAGCTACAAAAAAAATATACTAATTTATCTTTTATTGTCGGAGATAATGTGGGGTGGGAGAAAAGTTTTTTAATAGCCTTAAGTTTGGCTCCACAGGCTGATTATTATGCTTTTGCGGATCAAGATGATGTTTGGTTTGATAATAAAATTATTAGTGGACTAAATCAGTTGGCTCAATATCCTGATAATGAAGTTACAATGTTTCATTGTAATAAAATTTCAGTAAATAGAGATTTGACGCCTCTTTCTCATCAAATAAAAAGATTATCTCGTCCTATTAATAGACAGAACGCCGTCGTACAAGAATATGCCCAAGGATGTTCTATTATTTTTAATAATGCAGCGAAAAATCTTCTGACGAAGAGACTGCCTATTGAAAAAATTGCTCATGATTTTTGGGTAGGCTTGGTTTGTTTTATGTTTGGACATGTGATATATGATTGCAATCCATATTTTTATCATATTAATTATGGAAATAATGCATCAGGTGAAGGGCATTTATTAAAAAGTTGGCAGAAACGTTGGCGTATGTTTTGGGGGACTAAAAATGTTTACTATTTACCTTCTTTAGATTTATTATCTGATGCATATGTTGATCTTTTAACAGATGAAGATAAAATATTTCTCCAGCAAACATTAGATTATAAGACGAATATTAGATCGAAACTCAATCTGTTATTTTCTCTGAAGTTTAGAAGAGCGTCTTTATTAGGTACTTTATCTTTAAAATGTGCTATTTTGTTTAATCGTCTTTAGAATATGGGAAATAAACGAATTGCTATCAATGGGCAATTTACTGCACGGAAAATGACTGGTCAAGAGCGTTTTGCTTATGAAATAGTGAAAGAACTTGATTTGATTGTTGATGTGAAAGATTGGGTCTTAGTAGTTCCTAAAGGTGCAGTGAATATTCCTAAATTATATAATATACCTATTATACAATATGGGAGGGCTAAGGGTTCATTATGGGAACAGGTCTATTTTTTCTATTATACTTTTCGGCATAATCTTCTTTCTTTAAATTTATGTTCTGTTATGCCTGTTTTAAAGCCAGGTATTATCTGCATTCATGATTTGAGTTATAAAGTAAATCCTCAATATTTTAAAACAGTTTATTCATTTATTTCTATGTTATGGCATAGAGTGTTATTCCGTTTTGCATGGTGGTTCTCTCCTTTTATACTAACTGTTTCGGAATTTTCTAAGCGACAAATGATAGATTGTTATAAAGTAGATACTGATAAAATAGTTGTAGTAGGTAATGGGTGGGAACATTTTACAAGAATTAAAGAAGATGAGACCATAAAAGAACGGAAACCTAATCTATTTTCAAAACCTTATTTTTTTTCTTTGGGTAGTTTAGCACCTAATAAAAATATAGATTGGGTACTCAAAATAGCGCAAATTCACCCTCAATATATTTTTAATATAGCAGGTAGAAATGGTTTGAAAGAATATGGCTTAAACTATAATGAGGAGGATTTTCCCAATGTTAATTTCTTAGGATACATTACTGATGGAGAAATAAAATATCTGATGGCTAATTGTAAAGCATTTATTTTTCCTTCTTTTTTTGAGGGTTTTGGTATTCCACCATTAGAAGCGTTAAGCGTTGGCACTAAAATTATAGTATCTAACACGAGTTGCCTTCCTGAAATATTTGGAGATTCTGCTTATTATATTGACCCGCATAATTATAACATAAATCTTGATAGTTTGCTAAGTACACCGGTAAAAGATAAGCAATTAGTACTTGATAGGTTTCACTTTAGAATATTTGCAAAGAAAATTTACGATCGCATTTTGAAACTGAATAGGCAATCATAATATGGTTTTTACTAATGGTCGCTATTATCAGCTACATTAATTAATATCTACTTATATGAAAATAATGCATATTGCAGAACCTTTTGCTACAGGTGTTTTAAGTTTTCTCATAGATATAACTAAACGTCAAGTGGAGACGAATGATATTTATATTCTTTATGGTATTCGCCCCTTGACCCCCGAGAATGTGGAGGAGTTGTTTGATAAGCGGATACATCTTATTAAAATAAATTCTTTCAATGGTGCAATTAATACGGTTCTTAATCCTAAAGCTTATTGTGAAGTATATAGATGGTATAAGAATATAAAACCGAATATAATTCATTTTCATTCATCAGCATCAGGGTTTATTGGTCGGTGGTTATTACCATGTAATAAGATTCCGACTTTTTATACTCCTCATGGTTATTCGTTCTTAATGCGAGACGGATCAGAAATGAAGCGATTTATTTTTTGGTTAATTGAGTATCTGTCTGCTCAACGGCCAGCTACTACAATAGCTTGTAGTGAGGGCGAATATTTGGAAGCTATGAAATTATCAAAGAATTCCACTTATGTAAATAATGGCATTGATATATGTGAACTTGAATCTTTTGTAAGAGAAATTCATGAAATACGAAAACCTGTAAGGGTATGTACTAGCGGGCGTATACTTTATCAAAAGAATCCAAGACTTTTTAATGAGATCGCAAGGTTGTTGCCTGAAGTTAATTTCATTTGGATTGGTGAAGGAGAGCTTAAAACAGAACTTACTTCTCCAAACATTACGATTACTGGATGGATTAAGCGGGAGGAGGCATTGAGGATTATTAGAAATGTAGACTTTTTTATTTTACCATCTTTATGGGAGGGATTACCTATATCATTACTTGAGGCTATGTATCTAAGGAAAATTTGTTTAGTAAGTGATGTAATAGGTAACCGTGATGTCATAAAAAACGGGGTGAATGGATTGATCTGTAATTCAGCTAGTGAATATGCTGATGCTATCAGAAAAATAGTAAGTGGTCAAATTGATGGAAAAAAAATGTCGAATGTAGCTTCATATGATGTAGTAAAAAACTATAACTTAGATTTGATGGCACAGAAGTATAGTGAAATTTATGAAGATAAACGAAAAGAAAAAAATAATTATATAAAGCAAATTTGAAAAATATGAATTATTTTATTTTTGGGGGGGCTGGGTTTGTCGGCACTCATCTCACGAAATTACTGAAAGAAATACATCCTGAATCTATGATATATAATCTGGATATAGTAGAACCTGTAACTCAGATGTTTACTATAAAAGGTTATAATGCTGTATTAAAAGAAGGAGAGGAAGTGGTTTCACAATATATTTATTGTGATGTACGTAAGTCTATTGAATTGGAATTCGTCAATGTTACAGATGAAGACGTCATCTTTAACTTTGCAGCCGTTCATCGTACTCCGGGGCATCCGGATCAGGCTTATTTTGAGACGAATATTCGTGGTGCAGAGAATGTATGTGCTTTTGCCGAGAAGTTCGGGATAAAGAAAATCGTTTTTACCAGTTCCATAGCCCCTTATGGTGCAGCTGAAGATTTGAAAACAGAAGAGACGCTTCCCACACCGAACACACCTTATGGAATTTCTAAGTTAGTGGCTGAAAAAATACATACGATTTGGCAGGCAAAAAGGCCGAACGAACGACAACTTACTATTGTTCGTCCGGGTGTGGTATTCGGTAAAGGGGAAAATGGTAACTTTACCCGTTTGTATTGGGGGATCCGTGGTAGTAAGTTCTTCTATCCGGGTCGTAAAGATACGATTAAAGCTTGTATTTATGTGAAAGAATTGGTTCGCTTTATGCTTTATCGGTTGGAGAATCATAATGAAGGAGTAGAGTTATATAACTGTACATATGAACCAGCTTTTACTATTGAGCAAATAGTAGAAACGATGAAAAAGGCTACGGGACTACAACGTACCATTGTCAAGGTGCCGGGAAGTCTTCTAATGACAGTTGCAAGTATTGTCAGTCCATTAGGGGGAAAGGCCCTAGGTATTTGTCCGGCTCGTGTGAAGAAGTTAATGATCTCTACTAATATATGCGGAAAGAAATTGGCTGATTCGGGGTATAAGTTTCATTATACATTTGAAGAAGCTATTAAGGATTGGTATAGAGATAATGATAATAAGTATTTGAGATGATTTTTTGAAACAAATTGGGTATAAAATAAATGTTGAAAATGTTGAGATGTAATAAACACGTGAGTGTTTCGTATGTGAGATGAAAAAAATGTAGGTCCCTAGCTTCATGCTGTAAAAAGCATGATTCTCCTACATTGTGGATTAGAAATAGCGCGACGGCGCATTTCTAATCTACGCCCTGACATCGGAGGTTAAAGCCGATGTGAATTTCCCACTATATCAACTGTCTGTGAAGATCGTTGATATTTCTTTTTATTTCCATTATACCGGATAATAGCCTCTTCTTTCTTTGTTTATATGTTCTAATTTTTGTAACTTTATAGCATATAAAACAATAATAAAGAAACGATGGAACATTCAGAATTTGTAGTGAAATGTTATAATAAACAAGAGTTGGCGCAGATGTATTTTCCTGATTTGACGATTCGTGCTTCGGTCAATAAACTCCGAAGGTGGATGAGGAGATGCAAGCCATTGATGAATGAGATACTGTCTACCGACTTTCATCCGAAGACAAAGGCATTTTCTGTGAGAGAGGTACGGCTTATTACCTATTATTTAGGAAAGCCGGGAGAGCTATAAATGCTGTAATAATTGAATCTCTAAATGATATAAACATAAAAAAGAACTACGGGAGACTGCACTTTCGCCAGCTCCCGTAGTTCTTTTTATATATCCATATACTCCTTGCGACTGTCAAAACAGGGACAAGCTTTATGAATCGAAGCACTAAGTTGATAATGCCCCATGATTTGCGCTTCCGGATACTGATGTTTGAGAATCGTCAACAAGTCAAGCAACGCAAAACGCTGCGCTTGCGTTCTCGTATCTGCCGGACGGCCTTCTTCATCCAACCCACCTTCATAACAGATTCCAATACTGTGCCGGTTGTACTATTTAACCCTATTTATGTATCTTGTTACTATAATCAATAAAAAAGCCGATTACCATTTCTGATAATCGGCTATGAAATATGCACTTTTAAACTTTGGTTACATAACCTATGGTTTTAAGTGATTAAACTTTTATTTACCTAACTCTTTATTTATTGCATCCTTCAAAAAGCTTTTTACATTTTCCTCTCCAGTTATCCCTTCAATTCTTTGTATGGTAGTTTCTGAAATTTTGGACAATGCTTCACAAACAGGCTTGTAACCCATTTCGCTTGATAAGTCTATGACGACATTAATAGCATAGTTCTTAGCAACAAATTTATCTGTAAAATTAGACATAGCATCCAAAAAAGTTCTAGCTCTTTCAAAGTTATACTCTATATTTACAGTTTCACCTTTCATTAGCTTACTTAATTTTTTTGAGGTAAACTTGTGCTTATCCCAACATAAAATAAGACTAATTGTACTAATCGGAAATCCTCTTAAAGATAAGGAGTTTGCAAATTGCAAAAGTTCATTCTCTGGCTTAGCCAGAGTAGCACCAGCAATATAATCCTCACCTTTCCACTTTTCTACTTCGACATTAGCTTCTGCTAACAACTCTTTTGTTGAAGCTTTAGCATAGCTTTCAAAAAGATATATTTCTTCATCAGAAACACTTTTCTCTATTGCTGCTGAATATCTATGTTGCCCGTCAACAATAACAATATATTTGTCAGCTTCTTCACTAGGAATAGGCTTTCCGTCACTTGTCATTAATGAGCAACCGTCTTTAACAGCTTTTGTGCCTTTGACATACATCAATGGTACAAGAATACCATATTTATCAATAGATGCAGTCTTAGACTTTACATTTTTATTAGACACTTGTCTGTTTCCTTGAATGAAACAAACGTTAATACTAGCATTCTTAATATCTTTTAATGTAGATATATTCATGAAAATATTGTTTTTAATAAAAAATAGACGTTGTGTCTCTGTCTTAAAAAGGTTACAGGTCACGAGTTACCCCAATGGATAACATTTAAAGTGCTTTTGACACAATAAAGCGTTGCTGCTAGTGACCTTTTTAAGTTAAGCATTTCAAAGAGCGCATATTTCGGGGTGCAAAATTACATATTATTTACAATATAACAAGACTAAGGATAAAAAAACAGCAAATGAATTTCTTCAAATGCTGTTTTACTCAATATTTACTAATAATTCATTTGTTTATTATTATATCATACCAATCTTTTAGTCTTATTGGTTCATTTAAAATAGCTTACTCAACTCCTCCAAAGTACAAGGAGTGCCTTTTCGTATTTATCATTTTTCATAATGCATAAAATAAGGATATTCTTGCATTAATAATATAATTAACATAGGTTCTTCCCATTCAATATCTAAAATTCCTTCTTGATACCATTTCCATACATCTTTACCCGATTTATCATTTTTCCAAACTTCCATATTGAATTTGAATTCTGGAATAACTCCCTCTAATACGAGTTCTTTATATAGTATATTCATTGCCTCCATATTTCGGTTATAGGAGTATTGCCTTAATATTCTATATAGTATTTTATAATTAATGTTTTCTTTCATTTATTATTCCCATGAAATAAGGATACTTTTCCTGTAATAGCATTACAACAGAAAAGTCTATTTTAGAGTTACTATCTTTAAAATACATTAAATAGCTAGTATGTGAGAAGGGAATTTTTTCCTTAAACTCATTCCATAGCTCCATATCAAATTGAAATTCGTCTATGACTCCTTCTATAACAAGACGTTCATATATTAATTTCAAAGCCTTTAAATCATCTGCATAGTAATTACTTCTTATTAATTGGCAAATTACCTTATTATATTTATCATTCTTCATATTTCATAAACCTAACATATAACCTTGACAAGACTTGTATAAGTTCTTTTTCTTCAGCATCACATTTATCCCACATGGAATCTTTAAAAAACATCCAAGCTCCATGCTTAGCCCCAATTTCATTCCATAAATCAACATCAAATTCAAATTCTGGAATGATATTGTTACTTACAAGTTCTTCATATAGAATCTTAGCTGCCTCCAAATTATTAGTATGATAATAACGAGTTGCGATGCTATATAAAAGTTTATAATTATTCTTCATTTAGTTTATTATTTAGATAATTAGTACTAATTCCAGCAGGAAGGGTTACTTTATAAATATTCCTATCATTCCAATTAGGTGGTTGTAATTTACCAGTATTTTTGTCTATAATGCTAGGATGAAACATCCATTCGTTTTTGGTGGGTATAAATTTTGTTGGAGTAGTTAATCTATAAACATTACCGTCAAAAATGGTAGTAACTCTATTCTCAGGATTTCGAATAGTTTCTCCAAAATTAAAAGAATGTTCTCCAAACGTTCCAATAAGTTCTTTATTAGAAAACTTGTCCCAAACTTTATAAGTAATTTCAGGACTTTGTAATAAATCTCCAGACCTTACACCATTGTAACCTTTCTGCTTTGCATATTGAATAACAGAATTATATAAATCCTCACTTATTCCTTTCTCCTTACTTGTGCTTAGATTTTCTTTGGATAAAGAACTGACTTTTAAATCCTTATTTATAGCTTCTCCATATAATTGTCCTATTTTATTATTCTTACCAGAATATAAGTCTGACTGATAATATAGAACCCCGTTATTTCTTCTATCTGATATAAGAGAGAATCTGCCAGATAAAGGTAGATTACTATTTACACTTTCATTTCTCAGAGACATCAGATTTATTAAATCTCTATCAGTGAATTTGGAAATGTCAACTCCTTGTTGTTTTAAATAGTCAGCAAACTCGGCTGTTATATTGCCAAATTTCATTGTTGCATTAAGTCTAGAGTCTTTTCTATCTCCCAATGCCCTTATCAATCTGTTAGTATAATCTTCTCCTAATTCTTTTAGCATCTTATTCTTTGTAGCTCTTTTTATGGCTTGTTTACCAGCATACTTCAATCCTCTACCAATAATACTTCCAACACCAGTACCTAAGCCCACATAATCTGTAAAAGTAAGGAATCCATTCAAATTATGCAAACCTTCTTCTGTATTCTTAGCTTGCATATAATCTTTATATGCTTTATCGGCTTTCTCACGACTTTGTGATTTCTCCCATTCACTTCTATTATCTTGACTTATTTCAGAATAAGTTGGAGTATATTGTTGCTTTATAGACTCTTGAATTTGAGGTTTATAATCTTTAATGGCATCTTTCCTCTGGATATTGTCACCTCTTTGATATTTAATTATCTTACTATTTATATAATCAGTTGTTTTCATTATATTTGCATATTATTAATTTAAATCTATTAGTTATGCAGATTAGACCCAAACACAGACCTCAATGGACAGAAGAAGAATTAGATGTTATATTTAGTAAAGGTAAAGTTAGTTCCATTTTCTCACCACCAGAATATAGAGTTGATGATTACGGAAACCTCATGAAGAGAGATAAGTATGGAGATATTAATAGTCAACTTGGTTGGGAAGTTGACCATATTCTTCCAATCTCCAATGGTGGAACTAATATTTTTAGTAATCTTCGTCCTCTTAATATATCTAAGAACAGAAGTCGCTAAATAATTTCACCCATCATTACCTTTCTTACAAACTCGGATTCGTCCTCTTCTCTGTGATAATCATCTATTACAGCGTCTATAACCCAAAGATATTCTCTGGGCACATACTCTTTACATTTATCCCTTACTAATCCATTACAATTGTCTTTTAATGGACATTGTGAATCTTTTAGAATACAGCCACTATATTTTCTTTTTACATCGTAATACTTTTCTAATTGTTCATCATTCATAGTTCATTTTATTTATAATTATTGTATCACATTCTATCTCATTACTACTTATTTGCCAATACCCATACAGTTTATATTCATTCTTCCCCATTTCTATTTGATAATACAATGAGGTATATCTGCCTTTAAATGGATATATACTATCACCTAATTGTTCTATTATAATTTTACCATTTCTTTTATACTGAATATAACTTTTATAGAACTTCATAGTTCCTCCAAAATCTTCATAACTATATACCCGTAGTTTTTTATCAGAAGATTGTATTATATTAAACTTTCCATTTCTCTTTAAATCATGAAAGGGATATGTGAATGAGTTAGAATCATTTAAACAGACCTGTAATAAAGAATCAAATCTTTCTTTATATTTTTCATCCCTTTCATTATTCTTAGCATCAAATAAAATATTCAGTTCCTTCTCTAGTATTGAAATCTTTTGCTCATTTTGACATGAGGAAACAAGCAATATAAGTAGTATAATAGTTCTCATAATCTTTAATAGTGAAAATAGTTATCTATTCTATGTTTATATCTCCCAGAATCAAAATACCTTTTACCTGTATTTTTAGATTTATATGTAACTTTAGATTCTTCTCTAATCTTATCAATATCTCCTCTAGCTATGCCCTCAAATAAGTTATCATAATCGTATAACCCATTCTTCAATTGCCAATACATGTCTAACAATCCTTCTTTGATTTGTGGACTAATAGTATCAGCATTATTATTGGTTACACTGTTTAATTTTGCATCTAAGTGTGGAATTTCTTTTCTAAGCCTCTCGAGCATTATTGCATCAAGTTCTTCTTTAGTCATTCCATTTGCTGCTTTCTTTTTAAACTCTTTTGTTTGCATATCTAAGTCATATCCTGGACCTATATCAGTGTTTCCGTTTGCTGTTTTAAATGGATAATATAAATTACCTCTTAATCCTTTATTTTTAGGGTTTTCAAACTTCCACATATTGGCATTGACTCTTTCTAAACTAGGAGATGCTGTTATTTTCTTTTTATTAAATCCAAGCATCTCTCCTATAACAGGAACTGGGTTACTTGTAAGCACAGATGCTGCAAAACTTGGAACATATTGTTTAGCAACCTCAATCATATCTACTGGCTCTTTAGGTTCTTCTTTTGGAAGAAAACTTTTAACTTTATTAATAGCTTGAGCTATTATTCCGTCTTGTGCTTTAATGACACCACCATTTTCTAATTGCTCACTTTGAGTAGGTGTAGTTTCTGGTTTAGGTTTATTAGATTTATATCTACTCCAATCGAAGCCAATTAATTGTTCTTCATTTCTGTTGGCAGCTTTTTCTCTATTGAACTGTCTTAATATTTTAGCTCTTAACTCTCCTGCACCCTTTAATTTAGGAATCTTCATTCCTTCTTGGGCTTTAGCTATTTGATTATAGACATTGGATAATGCTCTCTTATAATTAGGGTCAGTAGCATATCCTCCTTTAACTACTCTATCAATAAAATCTCCACCACTAAAAGCTTGATATCTTTTATTGTTTAGTAATGATACATGATAATTGGCATAATCATTTATATCTTTAAAGTCTCTAAAGCTATCGTTTATATATATACCAATGAAAGATATATCTTCAATTCGTAGCACCATTGTTTTTTATAACTCATTTGTTGAGACATATTTGAATATATTTGGTAAAAGTTTCTCTACCTCTTTTCTTCTTGAATCTGTATACTTCAATTTCACTGTTACAATAATCTCACGTTCATAAGCTTTTTTATGAGTAGCTTTACTATAAAAACATCTACCACCCTTAGTATTACCTTCAATAGTATAACTATGGTCTGTAATATCTTTCTTGACAATTCTATTGCCTT
>ERZ650918.1293-NODE-1293-length-22551-cov-23.560944_pt1 | contig 22551 bp, 20 predicted proteins | sample MGYA00514758_ERZ650918 | MGnify/ENA metagenome assembly ERZ650918 | reverse complement strand
ATTACTTGAATTGGATGCATAATAAACATTGCCCCTCTATTGAGGAAATGATTGCAGAATCGAGAAAACAAGCCACCCGGAACATTGTGATCTCCCGAATCCTTGATGGGATGCCGGCAGAAAAAATCGCAGAAGACTATGAAGTTTCACTCGACTATGTAAAACAGCTTGCCCATCAGCTGAAGATGGATATAGAGGAAGCTAAGGCGAAAAAACACAAAGAAACGGGATCATCATAAAACAAGCAGCGGCAGATTTCCATATACGGAAACTGCCGCTGCTTATGTATAGAGATTTATAGGTTTTTTGCAAGGTTTTTAATGAGTGTAGCCATAGAGGGGTCAGCCAGCAGTTTGGCAAGAGCTGCTGCCGCATCTGTATCGACTGGGCTGGCTTTGGGAGCGGATTGCTCTGCGCGAGGGAGAACTTCAGGCTCTGCACCATGATGCTGATAGAAGAAATCGTCGAATCGCTGTGCGTTCAAACGCCGATCATCATCCAGAATGTGTGCGTACTGCTCGGTGACCATCGAAGCCTGTGCATGACCGGAATCGCCCTGCACGGCTTTGATATCGCCGCCGTTCAGCTTGAGCTTGTATGTAATACTGGAGTGTCGAAAACTGTGGAAAACTACTTTGGGAAGATCGTTTTCCTCAATCAGCTGCTTCAATGCACCGTTGATGGTGGATTGTTCGGTCGGCATTCCCAGCGGGCCGGCAACCACGAGATTATAGTCTGCATACTCTGCACCCAGTGCGTCCTTTGTCATGTCCTGCTCGGCTTTATAGTGGACAAGCATTTCAGCAACTGTTTTGGGGAGAAAAATGGTTCGGATACTGCTGTCTGTTTTAGGGCTTTTCAGAACCTGGACCGTGGTGCAGCGGGAACTCAGCGAGGGAAAACGAGTGATGACATTTTTATTTTCCAAGGCGTTCAGCGAAGCAATATCTACACGCTGCAATTCCTTATTTATGTAAATGGAGGCTCGCCCGGCTTCAATGCTTTCGGGGGAGATATCCACACAATCCCATGTCAGACCGAGCAATTCCCCTAAGCGCAGGGAACAAGAGAAGGAGAGGTTGATGCAAAGCCGGAGCCGTGGATCATCACAGACTTCTAAGGCATGGAACAGGGTCTCGGCAGTCCAGATATCACGCTTCTTTGCAGTGTATTTGGGCAAGGTGGCATAAATACAGGGATTCTTTTCCATAAGTTCCCACTTTACAGCCTGCTCAAAGGCACTTCTCAAAATTTTGTGAACCGAACGAACCGTGCCGGGAGAAACGTATTGATGCTGACGCTTTCCACACATAGGGTCAACGGCTTCGTATTTAAGCAGCCGCTGATAATATCCCTCAATTACGCGGGTGGTGAGATCTTGCAGCTTCATTGAGCCGATAAGCGGTTCTATGTAGTTTGAAATCAGTGCAGTGTTTGATTGATAGGTTGAAAGTGCCCATTTGGTTCTTCCGTACAGGGTGACGTATTCTTTAAGCAGGTCTTTTAGAGTTCGGCACTGGGGTGCCACAAAGGTACCGACGGATTCTTTGTATTCGACCTCTTTCTTACGGTTTTTGGCATCTGCAAGGTCGGTAAAGGTTTCCCATTTCTGCTTTAGCGTTCCATTAGTGTGTTTGTAGGTATAGACAACGCAGTATCGGTTATTGCGTTTGACAATGCTAGCCATTATACATCCTCCTCTACTTTACGTTTGGACTTCAGAACTTCATCGAAAGCATCTTTTTGGATGCGTTTTACCCTTCCCAACTTCATCGTTGGAATTCCTTCTTTGAGAACCCACGAGTCAAGTGTTGGGCGGCTGATTCCGTAAAAAGCCTGAATTTCCTGAAAACTGTAGTATTTCCCATTCTTGGGACATTGCAGTTTTAGCGGCGGCTCCTCATGCGTTTCTTTTTTCGGTTTTTGAAGTTGGTATGTAGATTGGCTTTTAAGCCATGCCTTAAAACTTTTTTTGGTAATGCGCGGCCTGTCGGCCACGCGCTCAATGACGAAACAATCTCGGTATTTTTTGCAATCAAGAATCCCATAAACATTCTTGCGTGGGATACCGAGTAGTTTTGCCATTTCCGGGATGGAGATGGTTTGCGCTTCAATCTCCCGGTCACGCTCACGGTCGGCTGCTGTGCGGTAGCGACTTTGTGATCGGTACCACCGCTCAAAGTCCTCTTTGGGAATTCTCATACAGAAGTCTGCCGTTTCTGTTTTAAACTTGCCCTGTCGGATGAGTGTATAGATCGTTTCGGGTTTCACCTTCAATATCTCGGCGGCGTCAGGAACGGAATAGGACCGTTTGCAAAGTTCCTCGCCCGGTGGCGAACCATTGACCTTATGATATTTGACCTGATTGGCATACCATTTCTCAAAGCTGGAAATAACGATACGCCTTTTGTCGTTTATCAGAATGACTTCAAAGAGATTCTTATGAAGCAGCCAATAGCTGTCTGTTTTGCCAAGGCCGAGAAGCTGCCGCATCTCACGAACCGACATGGTGGTTTTGGTAGTGGCAGGTTCAGCTTTTCCGTATAAGGGAGCCAAAGTATTCCGCATATCATCCATGAAAGACACCTCTCTATCTATGTAAAAGTTTAGCCGGGATTTCTCATCCCGGCTAAAGAATAGCAGATTTCGCGTGAAATGTTGAGGATGTCAAACAGCAGGATTGCGTTCAACAGTGCCATCATTGAGCCATGCTTCAAAGCTGGCTTTGGAAATACGGTAAGCGCCGCTTACCTTGAACCAGCGGAATTCGTTCTGCTTCAGTAGACGGTAGACAGTGGGACGGCTCAGGAGCAGCATTTCCATCAGGTCTTCTACGGTATAGCAGCGGCTGTCCTTTGCTGTGGAAACAGGGGAGGAAACCGAGTTGGGCGAAGGTTCTTCATGGATAATCATTGGATAATACCTCGTTAAATATACTTAAAGTTAAAACTTGAGCGGCAATGCAGCCCGGCGGCTGCCACCATTATAAATAGTATAGACCTGCTGAAGGTACTTCGTCTTGCCGGGAAGGCTTACGCCTGCGGTTCGTGCAAGGCGAAAAATCGTGAATGCATCGACCTGCCGCAGTTTGGCAATCAGACGGCTTTTACTGTATTCGGAGTGGTACAGTTCTACAAAGCGGCAGATGCCGAGCAGATTTGCAGAACTCATGGAATCAGGTTCTCCGTCCCACGCATTCAGCAAAACATCAAGGGATTCGATATACAGTTCAGGACCAAGCCGGATGAATTCGTGATAGGCGGTTGCGATGCAGCTGATCCGCTGCTTGCCCCGGCCTTCTTCAAAAGAAAGATGAACGCCAGCCAATTCGGTGGCCTGCTGGAATGCAACGGCAGCAGGCTCCCCTGCAAAAATCAGGGCACGGAGCTTCTGCCCTGCACTCAGCCGTTCCGAAATGCCTGTCTGCTGTGCAAACAGGAGGGCTTCTTCCTGCTCGGTCATGTTAAAGTAGACCTTGCAGCGAATCTGCAGATCATCACCACCGTTCAGGAACTTCCGGGCAGCGATGGTGTTCTGCCCGTCCATCACATAGTAGTGACCATCCCGGAAACTGATCTTCGGCTCATTGGCAACCCGCTCGTCAAATTCTTTTGCGATACGGGCAACACGAGCGGGGTGAAGAGCGCGCTGATAAGTGTCGCGCGGCACGATCAGCTCACTGCTGTTCAGGCACATTTCATGGTAAGGTTTTACAACTGCGTTCACCATAAAGGAACCTCCTTCTTTTTTTGCAGAAAATCAATTCCTAATTGGATAATCGAACCGACTTTCTTCTTTTCGTTATCGGATAAGCGGAAAGCGGAATACCGTTCATAACAGATATTCCAGCGGAACATAAGCGATTGAAGCGCATCATCCAGTTCTGCAACCATGAACTCAACAGAAGATTCCGTCGGGGTGGAGAGCATCCTTTCCGATATCTGCTCAATGCTATGTAGATCGCCTTTTGTGTGCTTGGCGAGAGCAGGGGGCTGACTGTTCAGCACCCGAAGATTCTGAAACTGCTGGGAGAGCAGCTCTTTTGCAGCGGCGAGAACATCCTCCTGCGGAGGAGCCGTAAGGTATTTTCGGAATGACTTGTATCCAATGAACCCAAAGCTGTATTGCAGACACACTGACACTTGCCGCATTTCATATTTGGACAGGTGCCCAAGGTAGCTTAACACTCTGGATTTATCTGCGGGGCGCGGGCTTTCGCAAATCGCCATAGATGGCGCACTCAAAAAACGATTGTGCAGAATAAAATGCGTTGGCATATTTCGCTTTTTGATCTGTGTTGTCAGTGGAACGACCAGAAGAACATTGGAATAAAAATTACCGTCATCGTTTTGGACAACAATGGCAGGTCGGATGCCGCCTTGCTCGGAACCGCTGTAAGGATTCAGATCCATCATGTAGACATCCCCGCGCTTGTACATCCAGTTTGCGGGCATAGGCGGATACTCTTTCTCTTTTTTACCTCGTGTGGCCAATTTGGATTTCTCCTTTCTATCCGTATATGTAACAGTGGGCTGCTCGCACAGCCCACCCTACTATCTCAAACAGCAAATTGCTGTGATTTATAGTTCTATACCTTTCCGTATTTGTCCCCGACATCCCCGGAAATCGAAAACTCTGTTTTCGTGTGGGAAATCTTTCAGCCGTCCGGCAGCGTACCGAATCCATAGGGTTCTCACCTCTCCGTGGTTCTCACCGAGCTGCCCGAAGGCAGAAGTATCATTATTCTGTGATGGCTCTTAGCTATGGAGAAGCTGTCATCCATTTACCGTCAACCTACCGCTCATTCCCTCAGTGGGAGATCATCGCATTTGTTACGGACGTGGCTCATCATCACAGGAACGTGACTGAAGAATGCGTGTTCAATTTTCAAGGGGCGGGATAGCTTGAGGGCTGCTTTGAACGCTTGCCGAAGCTATGGCTGTATTGTAACCGATGCGGAACGAAATGAACAGGAACTCAGAGTTCACAATTTTTGAGGAAAATAGGAAGTATCGTTCCTGTTTCTCGATGAGCCGTCAAAAATATATTTCCTGACTTTATGTAAGAAATGAAGTATTATACTCGTAAGAAACTAACTTGCGAGTATATAAATTTGATAAATACACTTTGGGGAGGGAACAAAATGAGCCGATTTTACTGCCGCGATGAGGAACTTCGGAAGTTAAATAAACGATATGAGAATACCGTAATGAAAAAATCGGTTTGGACGAACTGGAACTGATTCGGGAGTATGCAGCAGTCTTTGGGAAAGGAACAAACTACCACTACTACATTTTCTCGAAAGGCGGATTTACGGACGGACTACTTCAGGCACAGGAACACGGAGAAGTACAGCTGCTTACCCTTGCCGATATTTTTGAATAACACAAGAAACGCTCTTGCCGGTGTAAAACTGGCAGGAGCGTTTCTTGTTGAAGTGATTATAAAAGACCTTTGATTTTTTCAAGATGATCTATAGCGGCTTGCAGTTCATTTTGAAACTGATCCCTAGAAGGATCTCGACCCAAAAGAAGATAATCCATACTGACATGGAAGTATTCTGCAATATCGATCAGGATTTTTACAGAGCCATTGGAGCTTCCCCTTTCAAGATCGCCGAGGTGTCGATGGGAAACACCAAGTTTTTCAGCAAGTTTTTCCTGCGATAACTTCGCATTTGTACGCAAAGTAAAAATACGGTTACCAATAGCATTCGGATCAAAGCTCATGTGTGACCTCCAAATTTTCGATAAAGCGTGAGAAGTCGAAAACTCGGAGTTGCTACGGATATCTAGCCGCTTGGGGCATCCACGAAAAACGGACAAACATAAAGCCTGCTCCTTTTTACGGGAGCAGGCTTCCTGAAGGCTAAAAAATAGCCGGACAACAACCAACTGAGGGATCTTCAATGAAAATCTCTCAATCAGCTGTTGCCCGGCTATTTGGAGCACGTTTCATACATTGCCTTGCGGCAATGGCCCGTTGCTCGGAGCGAACAGTCCATATTCAGGGTGCAATGCACCCGTATTTGTTAAAATGACTGGAAAATCACCGGCATCTAAATGCCAGATCAAGTCTCAGGGTTTCTTTGCATCTATTGCACTTCACTTGTAGTATACCTGAACACCCCTCGATTTTTTGGTATAACTTATTTCCACAAACAGGGCAAAATCTCCAGCCTATGCTAAATTCTGCCTGCTGTGTAGTAGTCGGTGCTTTACCGGCAAAGGGACAGTTCTTTAACTGAATCATATTCATTCTCCAAATCGCATGATGTCCAATGGATGGCAGTGGATGGGTTTGCCTTTTATAACCTGCATCTGCTGCAGTCTGATCCTGATTGCAGACCAAGAAACCCCAATCCGTCGAGCCATCTCCAGAATTTTTTCATAGTTAGGGTCAGACACTGATTTGTACAGAATCCCATTTGGCAGAGTCAACGCTACACGTTCTATTTCGGCGTTGACCAGAAATGTTGGCATCAGCAGCTCTGCTGCAAGGGTGTTCGCCTGCCATTCCTCCCATGAGGGTTGTCCGTTTCGTTCCCGATAGGCAATGTGCCCACGGCACTTGACTGCTTTTCCATAGTCGTTCGGGAACAGGTCAGCTAAAATCTGGTGTGCCGCCTCATGCGCTATCGTGAAATTCTGGCATCCGGTGCAGCCGTCTGCCGCAAGGGCAGAATCGATCACAACGTCCTTCGGCATGAATATCTCTACAAGCTTTGTACCATCCCCTAAAGTTACGGTAAAACCGCATCTTTGAAAAACGGTCAGTCCGAGGACGCTGCCATCGCTACATAGCGGCAGCATTTTCACATTCAGCCCAAGAACAGCGCTTGCAAGCCGTTCAGGGTCAATGGGTTCCGGGGCATCTTTGCTGATCCCGAAGCGGGTATAGTACTGGTCGATATACTTACCCGCTATGCGCGAAAGGTCTGCGCGGGATAAGTACCTTGCCATTACGAAGCACGGCTTTCCGGCACGGAGCAGTAGGCTTCCACAAACCACTTGCCCTGTTCAAGCCAGAGATTCCGCTTCTGCCCGCAGATCATGCAGGTGAAGCACTGCCCCTTCCCGCCAAGGCGCGATGTGCCACGCCTGACAGCCAAAACACGGTCGATTCCATAGATATGGCTTTTGTCGTAGTTGATGGCAAGAGGGCGGATCTTGCCATCAGGTGTAAAGCGAACGTCCACTTCAACGTATCTCTTTTCACGGTGGTGCTTGTTGTCATCACGCATCGAGGGGCCTCCTTCTCATTTTTTAGGTTGTTTTTGCGATGGTTTAATTTGGATTCTTTACACCAATTTGGTGTTTATAGTTCGATTATACTGCGATTGGTTTTAGTTGTCAACTACAAATTTACGAAAATATTTTCGAATGCCAGTTGATTTTACTTAAACTGCACGCCACAACGCAGTCACAACCATTAGTATTCTTTTCCTTCCATCTTCTCCTTAGCCTTGTCTGGCACGTTGATCAGGCCAAAGCGGTAGAACAGCCCATATCATCATTCATCAGCGCGAGCAATGGTCGATTATTTTATCAGCTTAATCCAGAGAGTGACCGCATTACAAGGTCAATATCTTGATTTTTCAGTTCCTGAATGATGTGCAGGTAGGTTTTCTGGGTTGTTGTCGTGCTGGAAGGCTCCAGCCGCCTTGCCACGCTTGCAATGGATACGCCTTCAAACAGAAGCACAGAAGCATGGGTGTGCCGCAGACCATGTACCGAAATAATCGGGATGTGATACAAGCAAGTTGCTATCCGATGACCTCAAAAACAAATTGTACTACGATTGTTTTCAAAAAGTTCTGTATCACTACTCGCACCAGACAAGGAAGATCCAAACCTTTTCTCGAAAGAGAAGGGGTCAGATTTTTTGTTTTTGACGGCGTGCCCCACCGCACAACAAAAGCATCCGCAGCGCATGGCCGGGCTGCTTCAGCTCAGGCGCAGTGCGCTGCGGATGCTTATTTTTTATGCCGCGCCCCCTCTCCTGATGGGAAAGTCAGGGCATCGGTTGCGTTTTGATGTCATTTGCCGGAACACGCCTGCGTTCTTAGTTCCCCGGTCAGGGGAACTGCCGGGCGAAGCGAGACTGAGAGGTTTTATCCTGCCAGCTTGCGGTAGGCGTTCAGCACCTGATAAGCCGGGATGCTGCTGCCCGGGGCAAATTTGCCGTTCAGGCGGCGCTTCATCAGCCCTTGCTCCACGCACCACTGGGCTGCCTTGGCGGTATCCGGGTCTGCCACGTCTGCAAAGGCCGGAGCGTCGGCAGGCTCGGGACGGCCTGCGGTGTTCCACAGCAGCAGCGCGGTCTGGGCGCGGTTTTCGGGTGCAGCCACGCCTTCCGGCAGCAGGGCTTGCAGCTTGCGGCCGGAAACATAGTTGTACACGCCGTAGCCCACAACGCCAGCCGCCACTGCGCCTACTGCCGCCACGATGACGACCGCACCGCCGCCGGGGGTGCTGCCGCCAGTAGAGCCGCCGCCAGTTTCACCACCAGTAGAGCCGCCCGGGGTATCGCCGCCGGAGGGAGGCGTTACCGGGGGCACGATACCGGCATTGGGGTCATCGGTCTCGGTAACATTCAGGGTAAAGGGTTTGTAGATTTCTCCAACGCAGCGGTACTCGTAGGTCACCTTTCCGCCGCCTTCTTGCACCGTCAGGGTGCCGTCAGCGTTTTGGGTGGCACCCTTCAGGTTTCTGACCCGGCTTATATCAAAGTTTCCGGGCAGGATGCTGGGGTCTAAGATATGGGTCGTCCGGTAGACCTCAACCTTATATTTGTTGCTGCCGGTGAAGATTACCGTAAGATTTGTGCAGTTGTCTGCCTGCAGCGATGTGATCTTATTGGAGACGAAATACAGCTCGGTCAGTTTGGTGTTCTGGCTCACATCCAGCTCCGTCAGCCGGTTATAGCTGCACTTCAGATACGTCAATTCCGTATTCTTGCTCACATCCAGACTGGTCAGCCGGTTGTGGCCGCAATTCAGCTTCTGCAATGCTGGATTCTGACTTACATCCAGACTGGTCAGTTGGTTTTCAAAACAAGCCAGCTCCTGCAATGCCGTATTTTGACTTACATCCAGACTGGTCAGCTGGTTTTCCCAACAAACCAGTTCCTGCAACACCGTATTCTTGCTCACATCCAGTTTCGTCAGCCGGTTATGGCTGCAGTTCAATACCTTCAGGTTTGGAAAAAACTGAAGGCCAGACAGGTTACTGATGTACTTATTCTCGACATCGATCTCAGTGACTGCGTACCGCTCTGCCGGTGTCAGAACACCGTTACCATCTTTGTCAAACTGTTTGAGGAGATATTCCCGGAACGTTTTGTCCGGGACATTAGCATCAGTGATATAGACGGGGCCGTAACTATCCGTAGCCGCAAAGGCGCTGAAGGGCAAAAAGGTGAACACCATTGCCAGCGTCAACAAGGCGCTGACAAGGCGCGTTCGTTTTGAGAATCGCTGTTTCACGGGGTGCTCCTTTCTGTGGTAAAATTTTTTCAGGGCCCCATTCGGGAGAAGCTGACGCTTCCCCCGAAAAAAGGGTACCCTTTTTCAAGAAGTGGTCATTGCCCGGCAGGGGGCAAAATGATTCTTCGATTGTCAGCCTCCTGCCAGCTTGCGGTAGGCGTTCAGCACCTGATAGGCCGGGATGCTGCTGCCCGGGGCAAATTTGCCGCTCAGGCGGCGCTTCATCAGTCCCTGCTCTACGCACCACTGGGCTGCCTTAGCGGTATCCGGGTCTGCTACGTCTGCAAAGGCCGGAGCCTCGGCAGGCTCGGGACGGCCTGCGGTGTTCCACAGCAGCAGCGCGGTCTGGGCGCGGTTTTCGGGTGCAGCCACGCCTTCCGGCAGCAGGGCTTGCAGCTTGCGGCCGGAAACATAATTGTACACGCCGTAGCCCACAACGCCAGCCGCCACTGCGCCTGCCGCCGCCACGATGACGACCGCACCGCCGCCGTCACCGCCGCCGGTGGAGCCGCCGCCCGGGGTATCGCCGCCGGTGGAGCCGCCGGGGGTAGAGCCGCCCGGGGTCAGACTGCGGACATAGCCGCAGACGTTGCAGGTGGTGTCCTCGTCGTTATCGTAGACATGGCCTTCGGTGTCCTGTACCGTATGGCAGATGGGGCACTCCATCCAGTGACTGTACTCGTCGTGGGTCATTTCCATCTTGTGGTCGTGCTCAAATCCGCCCGGATTCAGCGACACCGAATAATGCTTTATTGCGCAATATTCCGTATCATTGTTCATGGTCATGAGGAACGTTGCATCCCGTCCGTTCACTGTGCAGACGGTGTCTTTGCTAAACATATATCCGGGTTTTGCGTACAGACCCACCTGAAGGGTGTACCGTTTGCCTGCCTGGAAGGAGCCGGTGATCGGCTTGCCGCCTACACCATCGCCCTCGACCCAGTGGATCTTGGCGTCACAAACGTCTGCTCCGTTGTCCAGAATAACAACAGTCTCGTCCGGCATTTCGTGCTTTTTGGGGGTGGTTACACGGAGATTCACCTGCTCGATCATGGTCAGCACCCGCAGCGCGAACCTACGGGTCTTTCCATTGCCGCAGTTGTAGGAATAGGTCACTTTGGTTGCGCCGCTGTCCATCGTCAGGATCCCGTTGCTTACCGTGCCGCCCTCCCAATCGGATGCCCTGCTCGGGTCAAAACCGCCGGGCAGCGTATGCAGGTCAAAGGTGCGGGTCTGCGCGGAGACCTTAACAGGATATTCGTTGCCCTCGCAGCCGAGGTCGATGAATTCTGCGCAGCTGTCCACATTCAGCGATGTCAGTTGATTGTTTCTGCAGTCCAAGTCTTTCAATTTAGAGTTTTGGCTCAGATCCAGCTCCGTCAGCTGGTTCTTCCTGCAATACAGCTTCATCAATGCTGTATTATTGCTCACATCCAGTTCTGTCAGCTGGTTTTCCCCGCAAGACAGCCGCTCCAATGCTGTATTAGAGCGCACATCCAGTTCTGTCAGCTGGTTTGCACTGCAATGCAGCTCCTTCAATTTTTTATTCTGGCTCACATCCAGTTCTGTCAGCTGGTTTGTCACGCAATCCAGCGTCTGCAATTCTTTATTCTGGCTCATATCCAGTTCTGTCAGCTGGTTACCGACGCAATACAGCTTCGTCAAGTTGGGAAAAAACTCAATGCCCTTCAGGCTACGAATGTTCATAAAGTTGACATTGATTGTTTCGACTGCGTACCGCTCTTCCTGTGACAGAGTGCCGTTCCTGTTTTTGTCAACGTATTTGAGGAGATAACTCCAAAACGCTTCGTCCGGGAAGGTATTGGTGTTCTCCACATAGCCGGAGTCGTCGCTATCCGTAGCCGCAAAGGCGCTGAAGGGCAGGAAGGTGAATACCATAGCCAGCGTCAAAAGGGCACTGACAAGGCGCGTTCGTTTTGAGAATCGTTGTTTCATGGGATGCTCCTTTCTGTGGTAAATTTTTTTCAGGGCCCCATTCGGGAGAAGCGTCAGCTTCCCCCGAAAAAAGGGCACCCTTTTTCAAAAAGTGGTCATTGCCCGGCAGGGGGCAGAACGATCCTTCGGTTGTCAGCCTCCAGCCAGCTTGCGGTAGGCGTTCAGCACCTGATAGGCCGGGATGCTGCTGCCCGGGGCAAATTTGCCGCTCAGGCGGCGCTTCATCAGTCCCTGCTCTACGCACCACTGGGCTGCCTTAGCGGTATCCGGGTCTGCTACGTCTGCAAAGGCCGGAGCCTCGGCAGGCTCGGGACGGCCTGCGGTGTTCCACAGCAGCAGCGCGGTCTGGGCGCGGTTTTCGGGTGCAGCCACGCCTTCCGGCAGCAGGGCTTGCAGCTTCTGGCCGGAAACATAGTTGTACACGCCGTAGCCTATAACGCCAGCCACCGCTGCGCCAGCCGCCGCCACGATGACGACCGCACCGCCGCCGTCACCGCCGCCGGAGGGAGGCGTCACCGGGGGTTCCGGAGGCGTTACCGGGGGTTCCGGAGGTGTTACCGTGCCGCCGCCACCGGTAGAGCCGCCGGAGACTGCCGTGAGATAAACGATATAGTTCCGCCGTGTCGTGTTGTTCTGTCCATACGGATTCTCTACCGCCGCAATCTCTTCCCCGTTGATAACAGCTATCTGGTTTGCTATATCGGGGAATTCATAGCCCGTTTTCGCGTTGAGTTGTACGTACACACGGTAACGCTTGCCCTCTACGAATTTCCCCGTAGAAAGTTCACCGAGCTCGTTGCCCGCATCGTCAACCTCACACCAGCCATACAGCCGCTTGACAGTGTAGCGGGAATCCGTCTTTTGCGCCTTATCTTCCCATTCCGCGGCAGTTTTTCCTGCTTCCGGTGCCGGGATGGTCAGATAAATGTTGCTGATCTCCGTGCTCTCTGCTTCAGACTTGGCAACAAAGCTAATGCTGGAAAGGGTCACGGAATCCCAAGGGCCTTCATTGGAAACCCCATATATGGGCATTCTGCCCACAGAATCTCCATTGATGGTGTACGTCGTATCCTTCACAAACTTATAACCCATGCCGATGCTTTTCACGGTCACCTGAAGGGTATAGGTCTCGCCTTCTTTAAAAGTGCCGGTAAATTCATGATGATTGTGGAACCACTGGCAGGTAGCGCTGTACAATTCGGGAGAATTCGAGATCGCGGCGCTGTCCGTTGACACGCCTGCTGCGGGTTCTGTCACAAAGATCTTTGCCTTTTCGATTTCCTGCCAAGTGTAACCGCATGTGATACAAGTGTGGCCACCGTTTTTATAAAAGTGGGGTTTGGGAACGGAACCGGGCATCTGGATATGGCAGCGCTTGCACTGCGAATAATGACTGGTTCTGTCCCAACCCCAATTAACCTCATCTTCTTCATGCCCCAAAGCAGGAATGCTCAGGTCTGCCAAGTTGACAACTTTCTCAATTCCGTCAATTTCTTTGAACAGCTTTCCACATTTTGTGCACTCGGAATAAGACTCGGTTCCCGGGGTGGTACAATTGGGGAGTTTTTTCGGGTGGTCTTTCAGTTTGTGGTCGCCTTTGAAGCTGAGGGGGACACGAGTCCATACACCCTGACCGGTGGTACTTTCGGGCTTGTAGCTGTAGCAAGACGGATAATCCACTTCTTTCCCATTGACCTTAACACTCTTAAATTTCTGACCGGGCACAAATACATAACCGTCTTTTGGAAGAATCAAGAGCTCAAGAAAGTATCTGGTTCCCTTGGAAAAGGTTCCCGGGATTTTGCCGTCTTCTTTTACTACACCTAACGTATTCACATACATATTGATGGAGAATCCATAGCCCTCCACCGCCACAAGAGGATGCTGGCTAATGTCTGTGTTTCTCATTTTTTCCTTAAAAGATTCCAGCCAGTCGTTGACTTGAGCGCCCTCTTTGATTTGCAGGGCATCACAGCCATTGGTGGTAAAGGCAATATTTTCTATCGATTCATAGCTGGCCGCAAAGGCGCTGAAGGGCAGGAAGGTGAATACCATGGCCAGCGTCAAAAGGGCGCTGACAAGGCGCGTTCGTTTTGAGAATCGTTGTTTCATGGGGTGCTCCTTTCTGTTATGGATCGTATTGTTGCAGGGCGTTTTTCTGAGCGGCGGCGGTAAGGGCGTCCAGAGCGCCCATCACGTCCCGGTAGTTTGGGGGAAACTTGTTTTCCCCGTGGGCTTCGATGCGGGTGCCGTCGGCAAGGACGGCTTCCAGCCGGAAGCTGCTGCCGTCCAGCACGTTGGGGTCGTGGCCGGAGAAGCCTGCCCAGCCGCCCACGCCGTACTCCTCCAGAATGGCCTTGGCCTGTTCCAGAAGTTCCGGCCCGGCCTGCTCCTGATACACTTCTTCGTGGTACAGTTCCAGTTCCACCCGGGTGCCCTCGGGGGTGCGGGTGAGGCAGGTGCGGGAGATGGGCTGGATATAGCTGCCCTGCTCCCAGAACTCCAACGTTTCAAGGTCGGCCAGTGCCGGGGCGGAAGCCGCAGGCTCCGGGGGTGTTGGGGCGGGGCGGCTGGGGCTGCGGCTGAGCAGTGCCGCCCCCACCGCCAGCCCCAGCAGCACCAGCGAGAAAGTGCGCATGGGTCGTCTCCTCCTTTCTGTGCGCATGGGTCAGTCTCCTTCCCTTGCCGTGGGGGGCAGAATGGTCATTCGTCCGTCCACCACCGCGTCCAGCATCTCGTGCTCCCGGAAGTATTCCATCAGAATATCCTGACAGGAGGTGGCCACGCTGCGGGGCTTCTGGAGCTTGCAGATGGTATCATAGGAGATGTTGAAAAAGCTTTCGATGTTTTTAAAGTGGTAGTTCTGCAGGCCCACGGTGAACAGGGCATCGTCGCCGATCTCCTTGCCCACCTCCTTGCCGCAGTAGGTAAAGTAATCAAAGTCGCCCTTGGCGCGGTCGTACCGCAGGCGCAGGGTGGAGGGCAGCTGGTAGAACTCGGTGTGCCCGGCGTAGGCCTCCTCCCGCAGCATGTAGTGGAGCATTTCCCGCAGCTGCCGCCCCGTCACCTTGAACATGAATACGCCGTCATCGTAGGGGAAGCCCTCGATAAGGTCGCCGTAGGTAACGATGGGGCCCAGCTTTTCGGCCCGGATGCTGCCGGAGCCGATGAGCATCACGTCGATGCCAAGGCTGCGGGTGAAGATATCCGCAAACAGGTTGCCCAGCTCGGTCTCCTGGGTGCGCTCCGGGTGGGTCAGCTCCCGGCGGAAGCGCCCTACGATGTGGCTGTACTTTTCGTCCACCTGACTGGTGAAACGGTGCAGCACCTGCTCCATGGCGGGGTTGCGGGGGCAGGTCTCGGCGCAGATGGGCACGGTGCGCCATGTGTAGGAATCGATGCAGTTGTTGTCCGTGTCCACGATGATGTCAAAGCGCCCGATCTGGTCGGTGCCGGTGCCCGCCTGCGCAATGACCACGCCGTTTTCCTCCACCGCGTGCTCCGGCAGGGTGTGGCTGTGCCCGCCGATGATCAGATCCACTCCCCACGCCGGGTCCAGCTGGCGCGCCAGATGGCGGTCCTCCTCAAAGCCGATGTGGGTCAGCAGCACGGTGAAATCAATATCGATGCTGTTGTGGGCGTTGCAGATCTTGCCCACCTCGGCGGCAGCTGCGGCGGTGTCCACAAAGGACCCCACCAGAGATTCGGACTTGGTCTGGTTGATGACGTCCTGCGTGATGATACCGATGAACAGGATGTTCATGCCGTCCATCCGCAGGATCTTGTAGGGGGTGAACAGCCGTGTGGGGGTGTTTTTGATATAGAGGTTTGCGTTGATGATGGGAAAGCGCGCGCATTTTTCGATGAACAGCAGATGCGCGATGCCGTAGTCCACCTCGTGGTTGCCTATGGTGACCACGTCCGGGGCAAGGGCGTTCATGATCTCGATGGTGGAAAGCCCCTTGTATTCGGAATCAATGACCGAGCCCCGGAACATATCACCTGCAATGACGTAGATGGTGTTGGGCTGTTCTGCCCGCACCTTTTCGATGTAGCCGGACAGCATGGAAACGCCGCCCACCAGTTTTTCGTCCACCTGCTCTGCCAGAAAATCTCCGTGCAGATCATTGGAGTGGAGGATGGTGATCGTTTTGGTGTGTTTCATGGTGCATTCCTCCCGGTGTTGGGGTGCGCGCCGGTCAGCCCATGGCCTCCTGCCGTGCAAAGTAGACCGTGTTGACAAGGCTCAGGTAGCTCTCCTGACCATCCAGATAAACCTTCAGGGCAAGGGTGTCCTCGTCCTCCAGCGTGACGGCGTAGCGGGAGCCGTCCTCCCCGGTAAAGGTGGCGTACCACTCCTGATTGGAGCGGAAGGGTACCTCCGGGGTGCCCTCCTGATAGAACAGGTCGGCTTCCTCCACGTTCAGCTCCGGGTAGGGGGTGATGTAGCTGGCGGTCAAGGGCAGCTGGCTGCCCTCGGTGTCGGCGTCTGTGGGCAAAAAGCACATCCGGTCGGCGTCTGCGGGGTCGGTGTCAAAATAGCCCTCGTCGGTGTCGCGGCCGGTCTCCAGCCAGTTGCCTTCCAGCGACCATGGGCTGGTAGTGGTCTCCCAGTCGTCCCCTTCCGGGTAGATGGTAAAATCGCACACGCCCTCGGCTTCCACCACATGGCCGTTCTCGCCGGAAAGGAAGGGGCTGAATACCAGCTCCTCGCCTGCACTGGGGTACAGCTCCAGCTCGGTGTTGGGGGCAATATCGCTGATGTTGCACAGCAGCAGGATGGGCTGACCGTCCTCGCTGTAATAAAGCTGCTTGCCGCGCTGGAGCGGGTTTTCGGCATCGTCTGTCAGGCTCGTCTCGTAGACGAACAGGGTGGCATCCGGGTCCTGCGGGAAGATGCAGTACAAATCGCACCCGCCATCCGGTGCCACGACCCAGTGATCCTGCGGGATGTCATAGACGAAGCCCCACAGATCCCGCAGATCGGTCTGGCTGTCCAGCACCTTCTGCACATCGGTGGTCACCTCATAGGAGCCGCCCAGATACAGCACACAGGCGCGGTATTCGTCCTCCCCTGCCAGAAGGCGCATGTAGGTCACGTCCTCCGGCTCGGTGTACTCCTGTTTGGCGGAGGGCGATGCGGTCATCTTGTCTCCGTCCAGCATTTTTTCGGGCTTGGAGCTGGACGCGCTGCTGCCTTTGGACGACCCGCCGCAGCCTGCAAGGCCGATGGTCAGCGCCAGCAGGGCGGCCAGAAGTTTGATCTTTTTCATAGGTTCTCCTTTCTCATGCCCTGCCGGGGCGCACCTCAAGGGGCAGCGCCGGGCGTTGGGTGTTGGGAAAAATCGTCTACGCCCTCCACCGGCACAGGGCGGCCGGTCTCGGCGGAAAGTTGCGGGTTCCAGTCCAGTGGGCGGCCGGTGGTGCAGTAGACCACCGCCGTGGTGTCGGTGTCCTCCTTGCTGCCGTTGCACAGCAGCAGAATGGGCTGGCCGCCCTGCCTGCCGTAAAGTTCCTTACCCGTCTCGTTCGGGTACTGAGGATTCTGCTTTTCATAGACAAAAAGCGTATCCTCCCTGCGCACGGCAAAGATGCAGTACAGCTCCCGCCCGCCGCCCGGCGCTGCGACCCAGCGGTCTGCCGGGATGTCCGCAACGAACTGCCACGGCTGTTCCGGTAAGCTGTCCAGCACGGCGTGCACATCGGTGGTGCGCTCCGGGACGCTGCCCAGATAGAGCACCCCGGCAAGCTCTCCGCTGTCCCCGGCCAGCTGCCGCAGCGCGGCAAGCTGCTCCGGCTCAGCAGAATCAGCACCGGAAGCCGCTGTGCTGCTGCCCTGCCCGGCGCTGCCGGGGGCGGGGCGGACGGGGTCGCCGTCCACCGCACCGCACCCTGCCAGACTGAAAGCCAGTGCAAGCAGTGCTGCAAAAGTTTTCATGGCTTTCATGTCAGCCCCTTTGTTTTATGCCCACGGGTCGGCAGACGCCGGGATGCGGATACCGGTCATCAGGTATTGCTCCCACAAGAACCACTGCCCGTCGCCCTTGCGGCGCAGCTTGATGGGGCGGGGACTGTCGGCGCCGCCGCAGGGGATGAACAGCTTGCAGTAACCTTCCTCCACGTTGGAGGTGTGGTTGCTGCCCACCAGCAGGGTGAAGGGCTGGCGGGGGGTATAGCCGTTTTCCGGCGACGCACCCACAAAGTAGGAGAACGGGATATAGCTCTTGCCGTCCCGGAAGCGGTCGTTCAGGAAGGAGATCTCCTGCCCGTTCAGCGGGCGGGGGCCCCGCAGCCAGTTGAGCATCTCCAGCCCGATGTTTTTATCGGCACCGTAGGCGCACAGCGCGCAGACGGTGAGGGCTGCGGTCTTAAAGGGGGTGTCCAGACTGGCCTCCGGCAGTGCCTGCATCTGGGCAAGGCTTTCCGGCAGAGCCTGAAAGGTAAAGGTGACGGTCTGGTTGCCGGAAACATTTGCGGCGGCCTGCTTCATCTTATCAAAAAGTCCCATGAAAATACTCCTTTCTGTTTCAGCTGTGAGGGTTCAGCTCCGGTTCGGGTCATGGCGGGGCACGGTCCGCCTGCGGACGATCTTCTGGTTCAGATCCAGACTGAGGTTTACAAAATAACCGTTTTCAAAATACCATGCAAGGTCTTTGGTGTCCATGCCAACGCTGTTGCACAGCCACCGCAGGGGTACCTCCGGCCCGGAGTGGCTCTCCACCTTGCGGGCGATGGTTCTTGCATGGTAGCGGCGTTTTTCGTTGCGTGCGAACAGAACAAGGGGCACTGCGCCCACCACGATCCAGAACACATAGCCTCCGATGTGGGAATAGTCCTTATTCTGCAAACTCAGGCAGAGGGTATACAGCCCACCAAAGGAGCAGAACACGCAGAAGGCAAGCCCTGCGTTCCGCAGCCATTTGAGGACACGGGGAATCTCGCCGCGGGCTTTTTCCGAAAGATAAGGGTTCATAAACATACTCCTTTCAGAACGAGCCGCCTCCACCGCCGTGGGTGGTGCCGCTGGAAGAGGTGTGGGTGGAGCTGCCGCCGGAGCTGTCGGAGTCCTTTTCCTCTACATGCTTCGTGCGTTGCACATTCCGGTACAGGAACAGCTCCCGGCTGTTGGTCAGATTCATGCTGCCCTCCCGCACATAGCTGGCGGCGTTCTCCTGGAACGCCACGCTGCGCAGCTGGCTTTTCATTACGCTGACGACGACCCATGCCAGCACAAGGCCGATGCCCAGCGCAAGGAACAGGTACATGAGAGACAGCGGCTCCCGGGGCAGGTTATTCACATCGTAGGGGTGGCCCGCCCGGGCAGCATCGATGTAAGTATCCGACCATTGGACAAAGGTGCGGAAGGCACCGGCGTAGTCTCCATCGGCCATGAAGGGGGTCATCTGCTCGCCAAGGTACTGGATGCCGGCATCCGTAAAGGCGGTGATGCCGTAACCGCAGGTGGAGATGTGCCATTTGCGGTCGCCTACGCTCACCAGCAGCAGCACGCCGTCCATATCGGGGCCGTAGCCGTACTGGCAGTAGTCATACAGATCATCGGCAAACTGCTCCATGCTGTCGGCACCAACGCTTTCCATCGACTCGATGGTGGCAATGGTCACATCGAAGCTCTGGCGCAGGCTCAGTTCTTCCAGTGCGTCCTCCAGCTCGTTGTCCTCGTCCTCGGTCAGCACCTCAGCGTCATCGAACATGCGGTAGTACAGGTCGGCAAAGCCGCCCTCTACCGCAAAGGCCGGAACAGCCAGCGCCGCCGCAAGAATCAGTGCTGCCAGCGCCGCAAAGAGGGAGTGCAGTCGGTTGGAAGTCTTTTTCATCGTTCGTCCCTCCTTTACAGGATCCGTGCCAGCCACAGCAGCCACATCACGCCGTAGGACGCGGCGGAAAGGGCAGCCGTAAGGCCCAGCATCCACTTGCGGGCAGCGCCCTTGTCCACGGGCAGGTCACCCACGAATTTGCCGCTCTGACCATTCATGGCAAACAGGTAGTTTTCACCCCGCCAGCTGGTGCTCAGCAGCCAGACCGGGAACAGGGCGTACTTTGCCTTGCCGCCGTGCAGCTGGATGCTGCTGTTTTCCACCTTGACCGAATCGTAGCCGGTAACGGTCTGCTGGAACGTCTCCTCAGTGGAGCGGCGGATGCGCTTATTGGCCCGCTCGATGCTGTCCTCGGCGTTCACATCGTATTTGTCCGCCACATAGCCGGCCAGATAGGCGGTCTGGAAGGGGATGGCATCCTGCATGGCAAAAGGCTCGATGGACTCCATCAGGTCGTCCTCGATCTTGGACGAGCCGTCCACCGGCACTGCGTCAAATCCCAGCGTACCATCCCGCCGGACGGAGTAGTAATTGGTCTCGGTATAGTCGTATTTGCTGTCCGACCAGCAGCGGGTCCGGGTGGCGGTGAACCGCAGCTGAGCGTCGGCATCGCTGTCGAAGAGCCAGAAGGGCACATACACACCCTTGATCTCGTCGATGTGGTTCTGGCTGCGGAACACCCGGGGCAGCAGGGTCTTGCCCTTGAGATGTTCCTGCAGCTTTGCCTTGGCGGCCTTTTTGTCCAGCTTGAAGGGGATGATGAGGTCGGGCCGCAGGGCCCCGGCAAACTGTCCGGTGAGGACGATGGGGTTGCCGCAGAAAGGGCAGGCGGACGCCGCCATGGTGTCATCGCCCACGATCTCGCCGCCGCAGCTCTTGCAGCTGTAAGTATGCAGACCGGCGGTCTCTCCTTCTGCCCAGCTGCCGCCGGGGGTCGCCCACTCCATCTCGCTGGGCTTTTCGTCCTTCAGCTCCTCGTCGTAGCCCTTGAGGGTATCCACCTCGAACTCGGTGTCACAGTAAGGGCATTTCATCTTCTGGGTGGCGCTGTCAAATTGGATGGCGCCATCGCAGCAGGGGCACTTGTATTCCAGCATTCCTGCCATAGCGTTTCCTCCTGTTGTTCCAAAGGGGGCCGGGGGCTCTTCCCCGGCCCCGCTGTTTTTATGTTGGTCTCCCCGCCGAAGCGGTCGGCTCAGAAATCCGTAGTGATGCGGAACACCACCGGTTCGTCCGGCTCGCTGGCTTTGCCGTGGTGGCCCACTGCCAAGAAAGCGTTTTCTTCCAGCGGCAGGAAAACATCAAAGGTGCAGAAGTCGCCGCACAGCTGGCACAGGGTCTCGTGCTCGCCCACGGGGAGAGACTTTTCCAAAAAGGTGCCGTCCGGCCCGTACAGCTCCCACACATAGCCCGTGTCCAGCAGATAGCCGTTGGGGCGCTTCATCATCACGGCGTCAAAGCTGCCCACCGGCTGCGTGCTGCGGGCCAGCTCATTGCCGTCCAGATCAAAGGCGGCAAGGTAGTAATCGCCGCTGGAGTCCAGCTCGCCCACCGTCAGCAGCTCGTCCTGACTGAGGTTCAGGGAGGGCATGCTGCAGAAGGGGCCGATCTCGTTATCGCCCTCCAGCGTCAGCTCGGTGTACTCGCCGTCCTGCACCAGCACCGGCGCGGAGTCGGTCCAGTAGATCACGGTCAGGTCCCGGTCCTTGGAGGAATAGCAGCTGCCCATGTAGTCCAGCGCATCGCCGGGTTCCTCCGGGTCACTGCTGTCCAGATCGTAGCAGTAGACATCAAAGGTGTCCATGGCGTACAGGACGCCATTGCGGTCGATGCTGAGGGCGTTGCTGCTGTCAATGTTGTACTCTGCCACCGGGGTCAGCCGGTCATCCCTGATGGCATATTCGAAGGTTTTAGCAGACTGCTCTTCATCGTCCTCGTTGTAGAAACTGAAGAAGTAATTGCCCCGGTAGCTGTCCGCATGGACCAAGTGATGGGCACCGCCTACCTCGCGGCGGACGTCAAAGGGAATGTACTGTGCTTTGAAGGTGTATTCGCCGATGGTCAGTTCCCCGGTCTGGAACTGGGTCACAGGGGTCCCTGCAGGGGCGGCTTTGTCCACTGCTGATTCCGGCTGTGCCGAAGCGGACGGGGCACTGCTGCTGGAAGCCGGTGCACTGGAAACGCTGGATGCGCTGGCGGCACCGGAGCCGCCGCAGGCGGTCAGCCCGAGGGCGGCGGTGGCAAGGCCCATGGCCTTGAGGAAATCTCTGCGCTGGATCTTTTTCATATTCGTTCCTCCTTTTGGGGTCACTGCACTTTTGCAAAGGCTTCGTCAGCACGGCGGCTGTACAATGCCATGCCGCCGGTCTGGGCGTCGTTTGCCAGATTGATGTTCTCCACAAAGCGGGCCTTTTCCTGCTCAGAGAGCTGCCCGCCCTTCATGGCGGCGGATGCCACGGCACCCATGGCACCGATCATGCCCATCTGGCCCTTCAGCTCCCGTTCCTCGGCCTTGGACATCCTGCGTCCGAACATGCTGGTCTCATTATCGTGGACCCCGAAGATGTGGTCCAGATGCTGCCGTGCGATGTGGGCATAGCCGATCTCCCGCCGGTCCCGCTTGCTGAAGCAGATGACCAGCTCCTGCTTGATGTAGGGGTGGGGGCGCATGCCCCGCTGGGTCTGGGCCTCGGTGATGCTGCGGGGCTGCACCAGCTTCAGCTTCAGGCCGCCGCCGTTGAGGGTGGGTTCCTTGCCCGGCTCCTTGGCGGGGGTTTCGTCCAGATACTCCTCATAGCTGGCGATCTGGTCGTAGCGGATCAGCTCCGGCATCTTGCCCCGTCCGCCGGTGCGATCGTCGATGTACAGCATTCCAAGCTCATCGCAGAACACCAGCCCCATTTGCGTCGGGGTGGAGGGGTATGCGTTGACCCGGAACTCGGTCTTGTCGAACACCTCGTCGAACACCCGCTTCATCCGGGCCATATACTCCATGTGCTCCTTGGCCTCGTCCAGCGTCAGCTCGCTGAGCCGGATATACTTGGAGCACTGGTCGCCGCAGTCGTCGCAGAGGAACTGTCCGTCCCGGAGCTTGGAGCGGTGCAGGGTGCCGCACTCCTTACCGCAGACGGCACAGTTCTGTTTTGCGAACAGTTTGGAAAAGAATCCCATCATGGTATGCTCCTTTCATTGCTCTGTATTGTCAGGTTCGGTCGCTGTCGTCAAAGGGGTCGCCGCACTCCGGGCAGAACTTGGGCGGGTGAGCGGGGTCTG
>ERZ650918.1287-NODE-1287-length-22630-cov-2.903389_pt1 | contig 22630 bp, 8 predicted proteins | sample MGYA00514758_ERZ650918 | MGnify/ENA metagenome assembly ERZ650918 | reverse complement strand
TATACTCTATTTGTTTGGTCAGGTAAGGCAACACACGCATTTCCGTAATCGGTTCGGTATCATAGTTCTGATTACCGGTCAGCGTTGCAGCGAATAAAGCGATACCTGCATCTTTGGGCAGAACCAGCATTCGGGCATTTGCCGGAATATCTAAACATACCTTGTACAGATAAGCAAAGTTATAAGAGTCATTTCCTTTGCGTGCACTATGTTTATGATTGGCAATATAACCGATAGAAGCATCTTTGATATATCCCTCACTTTCGCCTTTCCATCCCCACTGTCCATAGAAACCGGAATAATAAGGCACATTTACCTGATAAGGCTTATCATCCACCAGGAAAGTAGCCCGACGGTCATCCTTTACAGAAGTCACCAGAAGAAATAGTTTATCCATGCCATGATGCTCAGGCAAAAGGATGGTATCCCCATTCGCCCGGACGTAATTGAAAATAGCAGGATCATTCTGTATACTGAATTCAACCCCATCCGAAAGGATCTTTTCGGGCATCAGTTCGGCTGCCAGTGAATTACCTTGCCGGTCGAAATTACCAGCACGATTAAACTCATCAGTTGTTAAGGCTACCGCATTATAGGGCAGTTCCAATGGTTGGCATTCAGGAACCGTCAGCAAAGGCTTTTGTTTGAATGTAACCCTAAATGTGCGGGGTTGAAAAGCTTTACCACTGACGATCAGCCTATTACCAGAGAAAGTAACTTCACCTTTTTCTTCCTCTATTCCGTTTACTTCTTTGGCATTTTCAATATCAGATGCAAACTCTATATAAGCTTGATCGTAAGAACTGCCATAGATCTCATTGATACGAACAATATATCCGCGTCCATCTTCCGCTTTTTTAATAGCTTTCACAGCAACCTGAGGACGGTCTGTACGGGCAAATGAATAAAAACGCCCCAATTTACCCGCATGCTTAGTAGTGGTAAAAGCCAACAGGGGCTGATTGAAATTTTCCGCCTTCCAGGCAATGCCTGCTTGAGCAGCATCCTCTTTATGTCCCACAATGGCATAACGGAAAGCATGATGTCCATGATCCTGATGATCCTGATATGTATAATGCTTACCGGGTTGAGGAGTATGAAGCAATGTCAGACGGATGGTATTATTATCAGGCTTATCCCATCCATATTTAGATTCATTCAAAATGGATATGCCATAAGACGCATCATCGGCAGTCAAGTCGGCCCACTGATGTCCCAGTACCTCAAAAGAGTTCTCGATATTGTTGCCGCGCTTCACATAACCTAAACCCAAGTCATAAGTAGCTTTTTCATTGGAGATTGTGGTTGGAAACTCTGCTTTCAGCAAAGCTTTCTTTCCTTGCCAGTCAAATTCGTTACTGATCTCAATTCTATCATCCTCGGCTCCATCCGTTAACGTGATATATTGTACAAACCTAGAGTCTTCATGAGTACGTTCCACACGTAAAGATGCTCTCAACGGTCCATTCTCTGCCACGGTAATTTTAACATTGTCCGTGATGGAAATACTCGGCCCATCCAGAACTTTCTTATAAATTTCCCAAGCCGGATAATCAGTAGAAAGATTTTCCGTAAACATCATCAGACGGAACGGCTTACCGGTTTGCACCAGTTCACGATTATTCTTTTTATCAAAAATGGAAGCAATGTCACCCTGTTCATTCAATGCTATCTTATAAATAGTGTTTTCAAGAGTCCCGTTCTTTGCCAGCAGTTTTCCGGAAGATGAAGTTCTTCCCGGTTGAATGCTATATACTGAGAAGCTAAGTGGATCTACCTGCGCTACAAACAAAACCTCGGCTATTCCATTCTCCCAAGAAATCAACTGTGCAGGCATATTTTCCCCTTTCTGAGAGGTTACTTTAATTCCTGACGGTCGTTTATCCATCTTAACCGTAGCCTTCACCACATCTCTCCGACTGGAAGCTACAGGATTATAAACCACAACCGGCATCCCTTTTACTTTGGTATCCAAAGCACGACTCACTGCCCCCACTGCTGTAGTAATGGTTTCTGCAAAACGTGTCTGAGCTATCAGTTCATCATTCCAGGAGAAAGTGTATGATTGCGGAATACTGGTTCCCGTCAGGTCATCGTGAAATTGATGCCACAGGAAACGCTGCCAGTTTTCACGCAAAGCATCGGAAGGATATTCCAAACCTCCCAATGTTTCCGCCACTACAGATGCTCTTTCGGCTGCATCCGCCAAGTGTTCGTTCCGTCGGTTGAAATGTTTCATTGCAGCCTGCGAAGTGTAGCACCCCACTCCATGCACATCCATCAGCAATTCTCCGTCATAAACGGGTAGTTCGGGATGCTTTTCAAAAGGATAATAATCTTCATATATTTGTCCGGCTTTGGCACTGATAATTTCTAACGGGCCATCTGCCTTCAAACTCTTTTCTAATGAATAGACGGAAGGAAGCGTTGGCGATCCGCCACGGTCTCCTACACCATAATAACTATAAGCCGTATTATCAGGTCCTAGTTTAGCTCTTTCCAGAATGCGGTGATTGATACTGATATCATCGTAGTAATACGATGTACCGTATCCTCCGGCATCCAGTACTGCCATGATCCGCGCACCATCCAGACCTTGCCAAAGCCCTATCTTGAACGGCATTTTTTCTTTTTCTCCAAAATATGGATTTTTCCGCCACTGGAGTTTTTGAGTAGAGAATCCTATCAATCCGCAATGTGCGGCGATGGTAGGTAATGTGTAACCGAAACCGAAACAGTCCGGCAAATAAATATCGTTTGATTTTACACCAAACTCTTTTTTATAGAATTCCTGCCCTAACAGGACATTCCTGAAAAAGGATTCGGAGGAAGGAATATTAGGATCCGTCGCTTCCCATGCACTTCCCACTACGTTCCAGCGTCCTGCTTTGATATACTTCTTTACAAGCTCATACTCGTGCGGATAATACTCCTTCATCCACGCATATTTCTGAGCACTCTCAAAGTTAAAGATATAATTGGGGAAACGCTCGAAAAGCCAAAAGTTCTGTACCATTGTACGGTGCAGATAATCATCAATAGATTCGCGTACATCCCAGTTCCACTGCGTATCAAAATGGGCTGTTGCTACCAGATACGCCTTATACTCTTTTTGCTGGCTGTACAATATCTGTACGGAGCAAAACAGTGACAGAATGCAACATAGTATCTTTTTCATCTTTCACTTTTTTAGTTAGAGAAAGTTTTCGTAATAGATTATAGTATCTTTTAAAAGCAAGAAGAGTATACCCGAACCGTATCTGAGCCTTACTTGCTCCGTATATTCTCCAGCCAGAAGTACCTCTGAGTGGAGAATCCCCGGAGATGGTACGGAGCAAGTAAGGCTCAGGTACGGTTCGGATATATAATTATCTACTTTTATCTGGCAGGCCAGGCATTCTTCAAAGGCACTTCGCCACGAAGCATCTTACGGGCCTGCCCCGTAAGCCACAAGTAGTGGTCGGTGGGCAGATCATCTTCAACCCCTTGGAACACGATGTTCAGTTCACTGGCCTTCTTGCACCAGCCACCTTCAAGCTGACTTTCGTCCTTAGGCGAGGAACCATGCCCATAACTGCCTTTCGCCTTATTATACCACACATAGTAATCCGTTTCAGGCACATTGCTCGGTACATCGCTTTTATTAAGGCATTTGAAGATGGCAGTGCCCTCGTCTATTTCATCAAACATTGCGACGTAAATCATTTCTGCTCCCAACTTGATGCCACCATAGATCTGTTCCCAGAAGAATCTTCCACCCAGACGCTCCATCACACTATTATTCGGATGCATATTCAGGTCAGCTCCACCAGGGAAACAGTGGGGAGCATAGTGTACGCCATTTTTCTTGCACCATTGAATGTCCGCATCAATGATAGGCTTGCGATGGTTATTATAAACCTCTATCGAACCATAACGACCTACAAACCAAGGGAAGATGACATTGGCACTCTTCACAATATCAGTATATTTGGCACGCGGCCATTTAGATGAACTATGCGTACGCCAATCATCGTTCACACCCAGCATGATGCTCCAACCCTGCTCTTTCAATGCAGCTATAAGGCTGGCTATCTGGTCTGCATTGAAAGGCTTTTCATCAAACCCCACACCCCAAAGAGCAAGCAACGGTTTGCCATCCTCATAGAGATAGTATTTCTGTTGGTTACGGTCTAACAATTGATACGTATCCATAATGGCCTTCGCATCGGCAAGCAACGCACTTTCATCGCGGTTTCCTTCCATAAATCCACCTAAATCATACATCACGCTGATGGCTCGCTGAAATTGGTTACTTCCTTTCATCGCGTGCTTCAACACCATATCGAAATGATCTTTTCCATCAGGATTATTGATTACCTCACCTACAAAGCGTTGCATAAAGACACCATCAATGCCGTATTCCTTCATCCATTTGAAATGAAGCAACACGCTCGACTCATCGTAAGCACTGTACACCTGAGCTGCTTCACCATTGGGCAATATAAATTTAGAAGAACGACCTTTAGGTCCATCTACACCCGGAGTGTATCTCTTTTCATATTCAGACATATCGGGCCACATATCAATAGAGTTCTGCAAAACTCCCGGCTTGAACACTTCACTTTCACGATAGTGATACCAAGCCGTGTTATCAGAATTGCTATGCCTGCATCCGTCACCCGGCGCACCAAACCATCCTTGATAGCCTGCCATCACCAAGCCACGATAGGTATCGAACGGTTTGCCGTCTTCATGGAGTTCAAAATCCGGCTTATTATAAACATCTTCTGCAGGAGGTGTTTCTGGCTCTTCTATTGCCGGTGGAATATAGTCACCTTTGTCATCACCACAGGCTACTAATCCTAGGAAAAGGGTACCCAACAGCCAATAATTTATCTTATTTTGTTTCATTATTTCCATTTTTTCAGTTAAAATAAAGGCCGGAAGAACAAACATACGTCTCCCTTCCGGCCATTGTCACAATCTTACTACCTCTGCTCCAACTACTCGTTGGGAACTTCTATCTTTACAATTTCTGTATAATTGTACTTTTCAAATTTATCCTTTACTTTGGCACCCATACGGACAAAGTAAATGTATCCGGGCTTTACCTGCAAAGACACTTCATACGCTATACTCTTGCCATCGTCCTCTTTAGGAATCTTATCCCAAGTTTTCATAACGTTAATCTTGCCGGGCTTATCGTAATAACCAATATGATTGGAAGCACCGCAGAAATGGTTCAAACTGAGAAACGGACAAACATCCATAACTTGTGGGAGCCCTTCAGTAATCGGAGCATCCAAACGGCAGGACATGGTGAGTGTGGTTCCCTCAAGTTTCGTTTTGAAGTCAAACAACTTCAAATAAGGCGTCACCTCAAAATTTTGAGTAGTCTTGCTACCGATACCCATACGGATAGTATCAGAAGGCCACCAAGACCCTTCCGGTACCATATCATACGTTCCGGCAAAGAGTTTGGTATTATTGAACGTACCGTCTTCTTTGATGGCAAGATCCTGACTTCCGGGATTAACTTTATAACTCACCTCCCAGATGCGGATATGGCAATCTCCTCGATCAGAAACAATGCCTTCTCCGGTAGTGGAATCTATAATCTTCCCATAGAAATGGCAATCGGGAGCATCGAAGTTATCTACCCCCATGCAGGATACCACCAGCAATGCTGAAGCAGCACACATTAAACTATATATTAACTTTTTCATATCAATACTTTTCTATATAATTATTCATTAATGGCCATCATTACGAACCAGTAACGGATTCTTATTGATTTCACCACCCGGTATTTGATCGTAATAATCTTTCTTATTAAAATTCACCCTACGACCTTCACGTTCCACTTCAGGCAAGAATATCCACATATATTTTTTATCAGGATCATCTCCCTCCTTCCAATCGGGATTGATTTCATCCAAAACCTGATAAGCCAGCAATCCATGAGTATACACACCATCCATGAACATAATGTCGGCCACTCTCCAGCGACGAATATCGAACACACGGTGATTTTCAAAGACAAGCTCACGGGCACGTTCATCACGGATATATTGCAGGTTCTCGTCAATCGGGAAACCATAGATTTCGGAACCTATATCAGCCGGATTGGTAACCATTGCATGAGGATGGGCACCTGCACGATCACGGATTTCATTGATATGCTCGAAAGCTTCTGCCTTCAAATCATCACTACCGGTAATCAATCCCAGTTCGTAAGCTGCTTCCGCCCAGTTCAGTAAAATTTCACCATAACGGAATACTTTCCAAGGTTGAGAATTGGTAAAGAACACACGGGCATTAGTACCTTCAGCCTGTACATACTTACGAATACAAGCACCCATACGAGAATAGCCTTCATCGCCCGTACCTTCCGCCAAACCATGAATACCGTTAATCTTCACATTGGCATGACCACCGACATCTTTGCGTGTACCGGGCTGAGCAGCTCTCACACGGAACTGAGCAGTATAGTCATTTACACTTCCTTGAGTTTCGGCAGTACCATCAGCTACAGTACCCGGATAGCTAGTATAGACGCCAGCCTGAAAATCAAGTTCCGTACCAGACATGCTTTCTTTCATTCCGGTAAAGTAGTAATTGGCACGACATCTAGGTTCCATTTCACCGTTGTTCCAGAGTTCAGTCACACTTTTGAAACGAATGGGGTTCCCAGTTTCCGGATCGATAATGGCAGGCATCTCATACAACCCCATGATTTCCCATGCAGGCTGAAGCGCAACGCCTACGTCACCGGAGAGTCCTACGCCCTTAGGCAATACCATACAGTCCCAGCAGTGGAACAAGTTGGTATCGAACGGCGTGCTGGTGTTGGGACCATACTGTTTTACCATGATATCTTCTACCGTATTCGGATTAAGGAATACTTCCGTATAAGCTTTCTCCTTATCAGCACCTGTATGAAGTCTGAATCCAGCATCTTTCAGGAACTTACAGGCATCGTATGCATATTGGAAGAATTCCTGTGCGTGATCTGCAGTCATGCACATCAGACCAGCATTTACAGCTGGACCGGTGACAGCCAAATACTGATTGTATTTGGCAACAGACCCAGCATATAACATGGCACGTGACATCAAAGCCGCAGCTGCATAACGATTGGCACGCCCCACCTCGTCTTTGGAGGCAGTAGCATTCTCCATAGCAAACTTCAAATCTTCATAGATGAACTTCCAGCAATCATACTCAGTATTACGCGGTTGCTGAAGTTCCTCCAATGGAGCCTTTGGGTCAAGTACCTTCTCTACAATAGGCACACCGCCATAGCGTTTTACCATTCCAAAATAGTAGAATGCACGCAAGAAACGCGCCTCACCTAAATAAGATTTATAAACATCTTCCGTAAAATTGCTCTGATACTCAGGCAATTTTTCCAACATATTGTTAAGTTCACGGATACGATCATAAGGCCAATAGTCAAAGCCGCCATAAGAAGTTGCACGACCTGCCGCCTCAGCAGCACAGGATGCTGCACTAGATTTCTGAGCCTGCCACAGATTTCCACCTTTGCTTGAAGTAGCATAACCTTTCTGGTCTCCATTCTGACCATAGTTAAAATCCTCAATGGGCAGATCATGATACGCCGAAGCAAGATACTTCTTGATGCCATTGTCTGATTGAAACAGCACATTCTCGTAAACAAGCCCTTTCGGCTCCAAATCCAAATCATAACAGGAAGTTGCCGTAAGTCCCAATGCAGCTGCTACAAATATATATTTTAATGTTTTCATATTCTATTCTTTTTATCTTTAGAATTTGATGGTTGCACCAATATTAAACGTACGGTTCACAGGGTAGTTATAGAACAAAATTCCGGAATCAGCATTATTGTTCGCACCGCCCTGACGTCCCGGACGTTCCGGGTCTATATTATCCAGACCTGTAAATGTCAAGAGGTTATAGGCATTGAAATAGATACGAAGATTCTGAATTCCTGCTTTGGCTATCCAAGTTTTAGGCAATGTATAGCCAACTTCCAGCGTTTTCAAGCGCAGATAAGATGTATTCTTGATACCCGTTCCGGCATTGCTAAAACTATGACCTGTGGCCGGATAGAGACCGGATACCCACTTCGTGTTCGGATTGAATGGGTCATCACTCGGATTAACCGTATGCCAGCGATCTAGATAAATATCCAATACCGCACCACCATTGAACGGACCTACCTCTGTGAAGACCTCATCGTATGAATTGTAAACACCTGCTGCGCCTTGCCAGTTCATAGATACATCAATGCCTTTCCAATCGGCTCCCATTACAAAACCATAGTTGAATACCGGCAAGTTGTAAGATGCCATCGGATGATTGTCCTCACCATTTATGATACCATCACCGTTCCAGTCCTTGTAATAATAGTCACCAGGTAAAGTTCCCTGCCCATATCCACCACCAGTATGGTCGTGATAGCGAATTTGTTCATAGCTGCTGAAACGTCCTCCTTCTTCATAAGAGAACCAGATATCTTTGTTACGTCTAGATACATCGCGACGCCTCCATGCATCCATAGAGTTGCTGGCCTGACTATCCAAACGATAATCCCAACGATTCTTTGTGGCAGAAATTTGTCCGCCTACCCAATAGTTCACATCACCCACACGATTCCGGTGATTCAAACTGATCTCCCAACCGAAAGTCTGGTCAGCATTTAAGTTCTCTTGAGGTAAATTTGCACCAACTGTACCCGGAACAACCGTTGAAGCTGTAGCAAGCAAACCTTCACGCTTACGCTTAAAGAATTCGACCGTACCACTCAATTTTTGATTCCAAAGGTCGAAATCTAAACCCAAATTCACCGTTTTTGAAGTATACCAAGTCTTATCTGGATTCGGAATGGCAGTTGGCTCTACACCAGTCATCAAAATGCCGTTATAAAACCAAGCGATCCTGTCTTTATTAATATTATAAGCCACCGCTGTTTCAGGATAAGTACCTGCAGCACCATCATCACCCATCTTTCCCCAAGAACCGCGAAGTTTCAAGTTGGTAAGGAAAGGGACTAACTCTTTCACAAATGGTTCTTCACTAATACGCCAACCGGCAGATACACCCGGGAAAAATCCCCATCGGCCATCTTTCGGATAGCGAGACGAACCATCTTCACGGAAAGAGAAATCTACCATATAGCGACCTTTGTAGTCATAGGTCAGTTTACCGACATAGGCCTGTCGGGTTACATCACCTGCACCACCCATAGAACCAATCTGGCCTTCTTCTTCACCATAAATCAAGTATTCACCTACCAACTGCATGACACGTTGTGCATAGAAACTATCCCAATTGTTATACTGCTCTTCAAACAATACCATGGCACTCACATTATGATCACCGAACTTACGGGCATAATTCAAAGAGAGTTGCATTGTTGTTGCGTATCCCGGATCAGTGCTACGGCGCAAATTGCTGTCAGGATTACGTTCAAAGCTTTCCAAAGTACCATCTTCTCTCCTGTTATACAATTTATACGGACGTTTGTATTGTGTATTATTGGTAGAAGAATAATCATAGCTATAAAAAGCTTTTGCATTCAAACCCTTTACGCCTGGAATGTCGTAAGTCAATGTCAAGGAACCATTAAAGTTAACACGTTTCTCACGGCGATAACCGGTGAGATCACTATTGATAGCAGCTACAGGGTTTTCAGGTTCGCCCATTTCACTATCCCAGGCAGGATAGTTATGATCACCGTCTACATAAGCTTCTGAAGTCGGACGGTAAGTCCAAGCTTTCTTATATACGCTCCAAATATCGGTAAACGGTTGGTTCTTTTCATCCATATAACCACTAGCCTGTACAGAAGCCTTCAAACGGTTAGTAATTTTTGCATCAATATTGCTACGGAAATTCCAACGATCGTAATTCAAAGAACCACTTTTATAAGAACCTTCCTGTTTCAAATAACCGAGATTAAAGAAGTAGTTCACTTTTTCCGAACCACCGTTCACACTGATATTGTACTGTTGCTGCGGAACATTATCATCGAATAATTCTTTTGTCCAGTTCGTACTTTTCTTCTTTCCGGTACTATACTCCATCATTTGTTCCCAAGTATATTTAGCAGGAGTACGGTTAGGATAAGTATTGTCGCCGAAAGCATTATAGTATTTTTCATTGATAAGCAGCATGTGGTCTGCGGCACTTGCAGTCTGTGGCACATAAAGGAACTGTTGCCAACCATAATTAGCAGAGAACGTAATGTCGAACTTACCATTAGAAGCTTCACCACGTTTAGTAGTAACCAAAATTACACCATTAGCAGCACGCACACCATAGATAGCTGCAGAAGCATCTTTCAATACAGATACATTATCAATTTCATTGGCATCCATACGAGAGAAATAAGCCTTGTCACGAGGAACGCCATCAACCACAATCAGCGGTTCACCCATACCACGAATATCAAGGGCATTGTCAAATTCACCAGGCTGCGAACTCTTTTGGAAAATACGCACACCAGGAATCTTACCTGAAAGCATATTTACCACATTCTCATTCTTGGTAATAGCAATTTCCTTATTATTAATGGCAGAAACCGCACCTGTCAATGTAGCTTTCTTCTGCGTACCATAACCTACAACTACAACTTCGTCCAAAGCTTGGCTATCTTCTTGTAGTGTAATCTTCAAAGTGGTCTTATTTGCCGTAACCACAGCATCCACATATCCGATAAAAGATACTGTCAATTTTTCATTAGCATCGGCAGCTATCTCAAATTCACCATTAATATCGGTTATGACACCTCGTGTGGTCCCATTGACCCGAACATTAGCTCCAATGACAGTCTCACCCGTATGATCGACCACAGTACCGCGAACGATGCGGTTCTGTGCCGACATAGGTAATGCTGTCAAGAGACATAAAAGTGCAACCATCATCGCTTTCCATGAAAGGGATGCACTTTTCTCTATATTAGATATTTGATGTTTCATATTTAGATTTTCTATTTATTAAAGAAATCCTCATTTACAGTTTATTCCGGTATTGTTGTACCTTCCGGCATCACACGACGGTTAAAGAAAAAGAAACCAAACTGATCGGCTTTGTGAAGTTTCTTCCAGCCATAAGCATACTCATAAACTGCAGCAATGGCAAAACGGAAGCCATAACCTGTATAAGTATCATTGAGCGTAATCTTACCAGTCTTTTGATCCATTGTCACGCCACCATATTTTGCAAATCCAGCTTCGTATACTTCAGGATCCTCTCTATGTGCATCATTAAAGCCACCTACAATTTCATCTCCTCCATTAACTTCCTTACCTGTAGCCGGATTCATCCATTTGCCATATGCTTCCGGTACCAAAATAGAGATACCACGGAAATACCAGTATATACCACGAGAGAATTGTGCATACTTCTTTGCAATATCATCCATTACCAGTGTGTTTCCATCGCAGAAAAGAACAGTTTCACCATCAGCTGTTTGCACCTGATAATTAGCATTAGCCCAATTCTCCAGGAAACTCTTTCCCCGGTGAGTGATTTCAGCATAGTCTTCTTCCCAATTTGTAAATGTGTTCTGAATATCAATCACCTGAGCACCTAAAGCCAAGCTCTTTGTACGTCCACCCCACTCGCCTTCATACTCTTCGTTAAATGTACTGGCAAAATCAACGTCAGCCAATTCATCGTTTATGCAAACATAAATTTTAGCCTTCACTACATCGTCAGCCAAAACATTAATCAAGAAGCCTTTACGGTCTGCATTCTCATTAAAACTGGTTCCCGGTCTTTCACTAAATGCCCATGTACCATCTTTTTTCAAACTCTTACTAAGAAGTTCCTGTTTTTCCTGCGCTTGTCCTCCTGGTTGTTTGCCACTACTTGCAACTACAAATTCTGCATTAGCTGGAAGCTCACTGAACAAATCTTTGAAATTAAGAGCAACCAAAAGATCAGAACCTTTAATTGTCATTTCCTTAAAACCATCCGCAAGATCTTGGGGACTATAATCCGCTTTAATCGTAACACCTCCTAAATCTTCGGCTATGGAAGAAAAGTCATCAGACACTTTCACAGTAAAGTAATTAGAGCCAATAATCGTTCCTTTTAAATTCAACTGAAGAGATACAGCATAAGTTTTTCCAGCTTCCGCTTCACCAAGAGCCTTAATAGGTACTTTTATGAAATCACCTTCCAATGTCACATCTCCGCTCACTTTAAACTGTTCACCATCAGCTGCACGAGTAAGCACATGAGATTCAGCAATTGTAAATTCGGCACCATCCAAGCTTTTGAGAGCCGGTCTTGCCAAGAAATTCACTGTGGTAGCAGTATTACCGATCTCTACAATACCATCTATTGTCTCCGGACTATAAATCAAAGAATTTACCAAAGAACCTAATGGAAGGATATATTCTTCACCTTCTATTGTAATGATAGCCTCCGTATCAGTAACTACTATAGAGATATTTCCTCCACCCGGCTTAATTACAATCTTTTGCCCATCACTCAACGTTAATGTATACGTACCATTACTTTCATCTACCTTCGTAATGCTCGCACCAGTCATCAAAGCTTTACTTAATTGAGTTTTGATGTCATCAATTGCTACCTCAATTACTGACACTCTTGACTTCAGATCATCAACATCATCATTGTCACATGAAACAAAAGTTCCTGTTGAAAGAACCACTGCTCCCAAAAGGAGCGCATTAAAAAATCGTTTGTTCATAATAATTAAATTAAAAGTTGGTAAATATATAAGTTAGGTCACTAAAAACCTTTATCTTTCTATTGTCATAAGGAAGATTATCCACAGGTGGATGCTTTACGTATACTTGTGTATTTTTCATATTTATTAATTTAGTATTTTAAAATTCTATGAGGGCAAAAGTATGGTACGAACGTTAAAATAGTCCTTAAAAAGACATTAATCGAAGTAGTTTTTTCAAAGAAAAACAAGGGTTTCAGAGCATTTTAACTCTTTCACATTAAAGAATCATATATAAATGGATTAATCGAAGAAAAATAGACCTCAGATAAAGGTTATTCTTGGATTATGTATTATAATTAAGCCTTTCATAAAAACGAAACTTGTGGCTATATAACCCATAAATCAGTTATATAACCACAAGCTTTAATTAAAGATTTCTGTATTGATCAGTTATTTGCCTACACCATTCTCATTAAAAGCACTCATTGAGAAGTAATATTCAGAATCCCTATTGAAATAACGAGCCTCATATTGATTTTCGTAAACCACCATAGAGTGAGTCAATTTCTCTTTTTGTGTTCCCCAACGTAAAATATACCCTGTTACATTTTCCTGCGGATTCCATGTAAAACGGTAGATACGTTTATCATTATTATCACGTGAAGCCTGGAATCCTGTAACTTCGGCAGGCACCTTACCACCACCTTGACCAAAGACGCGCAAATCGAACAAAGAAAAACTACCTTCCATGTCTTTAGTGTTACAGATTTTCAGATATTGCACTTTCGCAGGAACATTCAAAGTATGCAGTTTATGAGGAGCATCCTGCAGATTCTTTTCTTCATCCACCAGCCGAGTCCAGTCTTTGCCATTTGTAGAACCTTCTATATAATATTGATAAACCACAGGATCATGGGGCGCATGTACATTGAAATTATAATCTGCGAAATTCACCTGAATAGCATTCACTTCCATTGTTTTTCCAAGATCAATTTGCAGCCATTCACCGGCATTGCCTGTTTGAGCAGCCCACCAGGTTTCCACTTGTTCATCATTAGCCAATTCCGGTTCATAGCCTTCAAGATGTGAAGACGAAGATACTTTTTTCTTATATGAAAGCAAGTTCCACCCCATACCGATATCTTCCTTTTCAAAATCGACCTTCCGATCAGGAATCCAGAAAGGATAATCCGCAAAAGTTGTCAACGCATACATGCCATATTTCTCAGAAACAACAACCGGGAATAAACCTAAACGGCGTTCAAACCAATGACGAACAGAAAGAGTCATAGATGCCACATGCCAGTAATTACCATATTTATCTTTGAATGTATGTCCATGACCAGCACCACCGATGAAACCTCCGGGCTTAAAAGAGAATGGATTGTCTTCCACATATTCAAACGGACCTAACGGATTATCACCAACATAATTTCCATCACCATAAATACGGTATTGAGTACCAGGAGCCGCATATTGCAAATAATAGCGACCATTATGTTTCAGTACACACGGACCTTCATTCCAACCTTGACGTGGTTCTTCATTGTTCTTACCAGGAACTTCCCAACCATATTTATCACAATTATGTTGAATCAAAGCTTTAGGCTCCCCAATAGCTCGGAAGCCATCTTTTGGATCCACCTCTACTCCCATTATCGGATCCACATCCGAACATCCCCAATAAAAATACACCCTTTCATCATCATCTTTAAAGAATGCCGGATCATGTTGAGGATACTCAAACTTTGTATCTACTTCTTCCCAAGTGTCCTTTTCAGGATGAGCGTTTTTATAAATACGGGTGTTTCCACTGGATGCCGTAAAATAAAGAGTATCACCATAAACAAGGATGGTCGGAGCATAATCTTCCATTGTTGGAATGGTTGTACAAGGGATATATTCCCATTTTGCCAGGTCTTCAGAACGCCAGTATCCACCGGATTTAGAGGCAAACATATAATAGTATCCTTTAAAATATTCCAGTACAGGATCAGCCGCTTCACGCCGTGACTCATCATTAGGTTGGAAACGATAATTCAGATCAATAGGATTGGTTACAATTCTATCATTCTTAACCGAAACTTGCTCGGAAGTACAACTACTTATCAGTCCTGAGACTAAAGCTATACTCACTAATTTCGCTAATTTCTTCATGGCAGTTTTATATTTATTTTTTTCCCTTGGTATTCCACATTTACAGTATATGACTCATTATCCAACCCTAATCCGTCTTGTCCATTTACAAGAACAATATGAAATTTACGTTCTTGTAACATACCATTATAGCTACCTTGACGAGGATGGATAGTCAGTTTTCGCTCCTTATCATTCCACGTCATACGGATAGTGGAGTATTTACCTTTTTCATAATTATAATTATCATCCTCATCTTCATACAGAGTAAATTCCCCATTAGCTCCCGGATAAATACGAAGCTGTAAATCGTCCCATGGTTTCTCTGTTGCAAACTGAACAGCAGGACCAACAGGAATGATAGCACCAGCTTTCACATACAATGGAATAATATCAACAGGTGTTTCACGAGTGATTTCACGTCCACCATCTTGAACTTCTCCAGTCCAGAAATCAATCCACTGGGTTCCTGCCGGCAAATATAAAGAGCGACTTCTGGTCTCGCTGGTAACCGGAGCTACTAATATAGATTTTCCGAAAAGATATTCATCACCCAAATCCAGCACTTTCTTATCTTCAGGGAAATCTGAGAATAAAGCACGCATCAAGCTTCCACCTTCAGAAGTAATCTTCCATGAAGTTGAATAAATATAAGGCAACAGGCGATAACGGAGATTGATCATTTTCTCTTGTGCATCGAAAGCCCAATATCCACGTTCACCAAACATGAAGATTTCACGAGGCGTGTTTGTACCATGCGAACGCATCATTCCAGTAAAAGTAGCAAATTGCATCCAGCGTACATACAATTCATGGAATGCCGGCTCCTTTACACCTTCCGGAAATTTGTTGGCAGAGAAGAAACCACCAATATCCGAGTTCCAATAAGGAATACCTGTCAAAGAGATATTTAGCGCTGCAGGTATCTGATTACGTAGCACACCCCAATCAGAAACCACATCACCCGACCACGCTTGTGCAGCATAACGTTGCTGACCGGCAAAGGCAGAACGAGTCAGAATGAAAACACGCTTATCAGAAGTTTCCTGTCTTTGATGATCATATACACCTCCCACGCTCACAATCGGAAAAGCATTACGGACCTTGCGGAAAGAGCCCAGATAAGTCTGAAAGTCCAAATCACCCTCTTTTATCGGACCATGTTCCGGTTCGGTTGCATCCAGCCACCAGCCATCCATTCCGATGCTGAACATATTCTTATTCATATATTTCCAGTAGATATCTCTTGCTACCGGATCATAGGTATCATATACTTTCACTCCATTATTCTGTGGAAAAGTCTCATGCACCATCAACTTATTCTGTGATTTCAATTCTGCATAAATCCCGGTTTCCGGACCAAAAGAAGGCCATACTGAAATAATAGCATGAGCATTCAAACAATGTACTTCTTCCATCATCTTTTTAGGATCAGAGAACTTCGGATTACGGAACTCAACTGCATTCCAGTCTTTATGATCCTCACCCCAGTAACGCCAATCCTGAATGATACCATCCAAGGGAATTTTTAAATCACGATACTTCCTGACCACGCCTACCAACTCATCCTGACTAACATAGCGTTCTCTTGATTGCCAAAAGCCATAAGTCCAAAGTGGGAACATAGGAGCTTGTCCGGTTAGTTCACGCAATCCAGCCACAACTCCATCCGCTCCACCACCATAAACAAAGTAATAATCACACAAATCACCCACTGCCGAATCAAAGGTCATACCCTCTGCATTATCAGTGAAAGTTGTGGGAGAATAATTATCCCAGAATAAAGCATAACCTTTGATAGAATGAACCAAAGGAATACAGATTTCCGTATTGGCTTGCTGCAAAAATAAAGTTTGGTTACGCTGGTTCATCCGCCCCTGCTGGTGTTGTCCCAAACCATAAATAGCCTCATCACTATCCAACACGAAAGTCTGGCGAACCTGATAGGTAGAATTTCCCGCATCATTGAATGAAGTAAAACCAATAGAAGAAGGCTTCTCAGCTAACAAGACCTTACCATCTTTATCAGTAAAACGAACTTGTTTTTGGGCAATATCCATAATTGCTACTAATTCGGAAGTAGCAAGAATCACTTCACCTTTTGTCTCTTGCAATTTGTATTTTACCTTTTCTGGTTGCATAGTGACAGACAATGATTGCTTATCAGGTGTCTTTCCGACTGGATATTTCTTCACGCGGATGATAGAAGAAGAGAAACATTCCAACTCCATACAAGTCGTTCCAGTCTCTACTTTTACCCCATTTGGAGTACGCAGAACAGATTGCCCCCATGACGGGACAATCTGTACACAGATACATAAGAATGCTAATAGTTTTCTCATAGTATCAAAATTATATAGATAACACTTTATATTTGGTAGTAAATATAACTGGATCCGTATTCTCCTTATCTACACTGAAAGGTATCAGTTTCTCTTCTCCCGGAGCTAACTCATAATGAACGTTATTGCCTACTTTCTTACCTCCGACATACATTTCAATTTTTCCTGTATCCATCAAAGTTCCATTGTTTTTGACAGACACCCAAATAGTTTTCTGATTCTTTACCAAGTTTTCTTCCACTTTGAATAAAGTCAAACCGAAATCTGCAGCAAATTCATGAGTATATTCAAGCATACCGGACAAACCTTTTTTGGAATCTGCATAACCCACACTATCCTTAATACGGTCTTTGGCCACATACTGAGGACTTACACCTCCAACTAAGATTTTGAAAGCACCTTTCTCTACAACCCGGTCCATATGATCGTTCAACAGTGATAGTTCATAAGGTGTCAGTTCAAAAGAAACTGTTTTCGCTTCACCTGGTTTCAGATGAATACGGGTAAAGTCTTTCAATTCTGTAATACGTGTCTTCACACTGGCATACATATCCGTTACATACAGTTGTACCACCTCATCACCGGCCCGTTGACCTATGTTCTTCACAGTAGCCTGCACTGTAATATTACCATTTTCTTTTTCCTGTATTTTCAGACCAGAATATTCAAATGAAGTATAACTCAAACCATATCCGAAATAGTAAAGAGGATAATATTCCATATCCGAATATTCATAACGACGACCGGAAGTTTTAAAGTTATAATAGAGAGGGAGCTGACCTACGTGACGTGGAAAAGTCATCGGCAAACGACCGGCAGGATTATAATCACCAAACAGCACATCTGCTGTGGCCGGACCACCTTCTTGTCCCGGCAACCAATTCACAAGGATAGCCTTACACAACTCTGACGCCTTAGACAGATTATAAGGGCGCCCCGCCTGAAGAATCAATATAACAGGTTTTCCAGTTGCACAAACAGCTTCCAATAATTCCTGTTGTTTACCTGGCAAAATCAAGGTTGCATAATCATGGTTCTCACCGGATGTTTTATATACATCTGTCGTAGCCTCACTGGTTGAACAATCTCCCAAAACCAATAGCACCACATCTGATTGTGAAGCTACTTTTACCGCCTTTGCAATATTGTTTTCACCCAAGCTTGTAAAATCACAACCTTGCTCATAAATCACTTTTGTCTGTTTTCCTACCGCTTGTTTGATACCAGTCAACACAGATTTTAACTGACCAGGCTGAAGTTTAGGAGTGTAATCACCAGGCTGAAGATCATTTGCACCGGGACCTAACACAGCAATCGTACGCATGTCTTTAGACAGAGGTAAAATATTATCCTTATTTTCTAACAGTACAATAGATTCACGAGCAGCCTGACGTGCCATTTCTTTATGACTATCCGAATTCCACCCCGGATAAATCTTATTCCAGTCCAATGGCTTGTTTGGTGCTTTTTCAAACAGTTCATTGCGGAACATCATACGCAACATTGTGCGGCACACCTCATCAAGATTCTCCATATTGATACGTCCATCCTTTGCGGCCTGTATCACCTCCTTATCATTATAAGTATCACCACAGTTTGTAGCAATACCGGCAGCCAAAGCCTGGTTAGCAGCTTCTATTTTATTTTTAGCCGTATAATGCTTACGGGCAGTCAAGTTACCTATAGCACCACAGTCGCTAACGATAAAGCCGCTGAATCCCCATTCCTCACGCAAAATATTATGTAGTAATTCTCTACTTTTAGCTACCGGAACACCCAGGAAATCCGAATAAGCCATCATCAAAGATTGGCAATCATAGTTACGAATCACATGACGGAACGGAACCAAATGTACTTCGCGCATTTCACGTTCAGACAATCCTATATCATGAGAATCGCGTCCTCCCAACGGAGCACCATGACCACCAAAATGTTTCGGAGTAGTATACAACCCCATAGACTGGTAGCCTTTAATCCAAGCTCCACCAATTTGCGATACCAAAACCGGATCCTCTCCAAATGTTTCCTCACAACGTCCCCAACGGGCATCCTGAGCTACATCCAGTACCGGAGACCATGCCTGCATAGTACCTGCCGAAAGAGTTTCATCGCCAACTGCCATTGCCACTTCTTCCGTCAACTTCTTATTCCAAGTTGCCCCCATTGCAAGAGCCTGGGGAAAGATAGTAGCTCCACTACCATATGAGAAGCCATGTACAGCTTCCACCTTTGTAATGGGCGGTACATACAAATGAGGAATACCGGGAATGCCCCAGCCCTCACGTATCAGTTCCATTTTATCTTCCGGCGTCATCACAGACAACAGGCTTTCTACACGTTCTTCCACCGGAAGCGTAGGGTCCATATAGCGTAGCGAAGTCTTTTCTCCTTTCCGATCTTTCAATTCCTTATCAGCCAGAAGAACAGATACCTCCTTTACCATAAAAGGTTTAACACGATCACCTCCCTTAAAAGCCAACCGGACATGTGCCCCATATTTAGGTGAAAACTTCAACCGCATCTCTTTAGCGCTACCCTGTACCTGATAATCGACAGGCACTCCCAGATTCATAGGATCATATGTAACGAAGATATTCATCAACTGTTTCAAATCCTCTTTAGAAACACCTTGCATCTGAATTCCAAGTTCACATACATCACCCGGAGTATGGATAGTGAACATCAACCATTGGTCTGTTTTCAAATCCTGCCCACCAACTTCCCACATTGTCTTTTGATCCTTATCAAAAGCTAACGAAGCTTTTTCTACATTAGTCGATGCTGAAACGGACAAAATATCACTTGGCTGCTGAGCCATTAGAAAAGAGCAGGATAATATTCCTGCAAATAAGAATAAGTGCCTTTTTAAGTTCATATTATCAGATTTTAATCTATTTTTATGCAAAGTAAACGGCAACCGCTTAATAAAATGATAAAACAATAATTAATGAAACATTAAAATCCACTTAATGAATCACTTTTGCAGGAAAAGCGAAGCCTAGCCGTAATAATTGCATAAATAAGTAATCGGTTTTCACCAAAAAACACTACTTTTGTACGAGCTAATACTTCATTAAGGACATACAAAATGAAAAAGACACAATCTATTATCTTTCTTCTGTTGATGTGTATGCGTTCAGTCGCTCAGCTTCCTGAATATGGTTTGCATATCCAATCCTACCCGCTTCAGAATTCTGAGTTTACCAGTATGGTATTAGAAGATGGAAAGCCCATAGAGACTAAAGGAGACAAAATTACCCTGAGTTTTAACCTCTGGGTGAGACCCGATAATGTATTCGGAACCGTATTCCGCATCATTACTGAAAACAATAAGAATGTCGATCTGATGTACAGTGTCAGCGAAAACGACCGACGCTTCCCAATTCTGGTCACTGGAGATGCAGTACACCCTATTCAAAAAGAAGTGAGACGCGAGACCTGGACTTCAGCCAGCCTGACCCTCGATGTTAAAGAGGGAAATATTACCGTATTATATGATAGTACGGAAATCAATGTGAATTATCCCGACCTGAAGGGTACGCAGAAACTACGCTTTGCTTTCGGCTATTGTCCATATGAAGGTTTCTCCTTAGCCGATGTGGCCTCCGTTAATATAAGAGATATCAGCATCAAGCGTGGATTAAAGGAAATACGCTTGTGGAAGATGGCACGCCATAATAAGGAAATCTGTTATGACGAGATTTCCCACAGTCCGGCTTCCGGCAAAAATACCCGTTGGATTATAGACCAGTATATCACCTGGAAGAAGATTCATTCACAGCAATTCAAATCTTCTCCCTCTGTAGCATTCGATCCTACTGTCGGAACTTTCTACATAGCCAACAATAAACAAAAGCTGTATGTTTTCCATACGGATGAAAGGATAACTGACACTATCCAGATAAAAGGCGGAGAGTTTGTAGCCAACTACCCCAACCAGTTGATATATCTGCCAGAGCAACATCAGTTGTTATCCTACAACCTGAATGAAAATCTATATTCATTCTTTGATCCTGCTTCACAAAGCTGGAAAGGGACACAGGCAGCCGTACAAGAACATGACTATTGGAATAATACACTCGTTTATAATCCGGCCAATTCTTCACTGATCAGCTTCGGTGGATATGGACATTATCATTATAATAACAAGCTATTGATCTGCTATCCTTATGAGGATACCCCGCAGCGTCACCTCAATCTGACGAATATTCATCCCAGATACTCTTCCAGTTCTGTCATAGTTGACAGCACACTTTATATCTTTGGAGGACGCGGTTGCCCATCCGGACGGCAAGAATTATCTCCCCGCAACTATTATGATTTGTATGCTGTCAACCTTTTGACCCAGCAAGCCAATAAGCTATGGGAATTCACCCAGATTCCGGACGGAGGAGATTTTCAACCCAGTGAAAACATGGTTTATGATACTGAAAAAAAATGTTTTTACTTCTTCAGTACCCAGCAAGGTGGTACGTTGATGAAAATTGATACTCAAACACCACATTTTGAGCTCATGTCATTGCCTATAGGACTGAAATTAGAGGCTCAGTATATGTATACCAACATATACTATTCACCAAAACAAAAGAAGTTATATACAGTGATTCACCAAGCTGAGGTAAGTGGTAAGGCTGATATAGATATCTATGAACTGAACTTCCCTCCGATTCCCGTTTCATCCTTTAAACAACCGGATGTGGTTGCAGGCAATGCCAGTCAAAATAACCAGTCATCTATATGGCTGTACATTATAGCTGGAATACTGGTTATTACCGGAATGGGAGTTTTCTATTATAGAAAGAAAAAGGCCGAAATAAACCGGATCAAAACCGCTACCGAAGACAATAAACAAACAGAAACGAACAGCTTCCAGCCAGAAGCTGCGAATGACTCTCTAACAAATGATATATCTGAGATAAAAATAGAGATGCCCATGCACACAGAGGCTACGACATTTCATAACTATGATTTCTCCAAGGAATGCGTTTGTTTCTTTGGCGGATTCCGTGTCATTGACAAGGAAGGAAATGATATTACATCTTCCTTTACACCTACCCTCAAATCCTTATTGATATTGCTTATACTCTATACCGGAAGAGACTCCAAAGGAATCATTGGTCATAAACTAATCCAGCTATTATGGTATGAAAAGACGGATGAATCTGCCAAGAATAACCGTAATGTATATATGAGTAAACTACGCGGTTTATTGGAAAAAGTGGGTGACATCAAGATATTGAATCAAAATGGCTTCTGGAGCATACAGTTTGAAGAAGGAACTATTTGCGACTATCTGGAAGCACTTCATCTATATAAAGAGAATAATAGCCAGAACTTAGAGAAGCTGCTTGAGTTATTGCTGCGTGGTATAATGTTACCTAATATGGAAATCGATTGGATTGATGCGTTCAAGAATGATTTTTCAAATAGCACCATCGATCTGCTTTGCAGGTTACTGAAACGGGAAGACCTCTCGGAA
>ERZ650918.1271-NODE-1271-length-22891-cov-19.437905_pt1 | contig 22891 bp, 16 predicted proteins | sample MGYA00514758_ERZ650918 | MGnify/ENA metagenome assembly ERZ650918 | reverse complement strand
TGGTGCAGAAGGAGCGTTTCCGCTACTTCATCAAAGTGCCGGAGCTTGCCGCCTTTTACAACGAAATCACCGACTACCGCACGGCGGAGGACGTGGGTGTGGATCGTCCGCACAAGAACGAGATACTGCACCACATACCGCCTACACCCGACCAAGAGTATTTCATCAAACAACTGATGGAATTTGCCAAGACAGGTGACGCGACGTTGTTGGGCAGGTTGCCGCTGTCTGAAACGGAAGAGAAGGCTAAGATGCTCATCGCTACCGACTACGCGCGGAAGATGGCTTTGGATATGCGCATGATAGACCCCAATTACGAAGACCACTCCGACAACAAGGCGAGCCACTGCGCCAAAATGATAGCGGAGTATTACCACAAATACGATGCGCACAAAGGAACGCAGTTCGTGTTCTCCGACTTGGGTACATATCAGCCGGGGGAAGGATGGAACGTGTACAGCGAGATAAAACGCAAGTTGGTGGAGGATTACGGCATACCGGCAAGTGAGGTGCGCTTCATTCAGGAGTGTAAGACGGATAAGGCTCGTAAGGCGGTGATAGATGCCATGAACGCAGGGACAGTGCGAGTGCTGTTCGGCTCCACAAGTATGCTCGGAACGGGCGTGAATGCGCAGAAAAGATGCGTCGCCATCCATCACCTTGATACACCGTGGCGACCGTCCGACCTGCAACAGCGTGACGGACGGGGTGTTAGAGCCGGGAACGAGATTGCTAAGCATTTTGCCGAGAATAACGTGGATGTCATCATCTACGCGGTGGAAAAGTCGCTGGACAGCTACAAGTTCAATCTGCTGCACTGCAAGCAGACGTTCATATCGCAGCTCAAAAGTGGAGCGATGGGCGCACGTACCATCGACGAGGGAGCAATGGACGAAAAATCGGGTATGAACTTCTCGGAGTATATGGCGTTGCTCTCCGGCAATACCGACCTTTTGGATAAGGCGAAATTAGAGAAGCGTATCGCCTCGCTCGAAGGGGAACGCAAGTCGTTCAACAAGGGCAAGCGCGATTCGGAGTTCAAGCTGGAATCCAAGACGGGAGAACTGCGCAACAACACGGCTTTCATCGAAGCCATGACGGAAGACTGGAACCGTTTTCTTTCCGTTGTGCAGACTGATAAGGAAGGCAGCCGCCTTAATCTTGTCAAGGTGGACGGCGTGGATTCAACGGATGAGAAGGTCATCGGTAAGCGTTTGCAGGAAATCGCCAAGAACGCCACGACTGGTGGACTGTACAAGGCTGTCGGGGAACTTTACGGCTTTCCGATAAAGGTGGTCAGCGAGAGGACACTCAAAGAAGGTCTGGAGTTCACCGACAACCGCTTCGTGGTGGAGGGGAACTACAAGTACACCTACAACAACGGGCATCTGGCGATGGCAGACCCGATTGCTGCCGCACGAAACTTTCTGAACGCATTGGAGAGGATTCCGACCATCATCGACCAGTACAAGTCTAAGAACGAAGTGCTGGAAAAGGAGATTCCGCAGTTGCAGGAGATAGCGGGCAAGGTGTGGAAGAAGGAGGACGAGCTGAAACAGCTGAAGTCCGAACTCGCCGCACTGGACCGCAAGATACAGCTTGAGCTGGCTCCGGCTCAGGAAAACACGGAAGAGAACCGGCAAGGCAACGAGAAAAAACAGACGGAACAACAGCCGGAAAGCCCGCACGTGGACTTTGTACGCAGTCATTTAATTATAGGGAGACCCGGTTTATCGGAATCCAAAGGTGTAAAACTTTAATATCGAAGTCTTGACAGAAAAAGCCAGTGGTTGAATTTTTCACCACTGGCTTTAATTCTAATAATTTTTCAATCTAATATGACCGAATCTATAACGTTAAATCATAGATTATGTGTCTATTTGTGAAGAAAAAGACGTAACTTTGTATCAAAATCAAATAAGCATAACAATGGAGCCATCTATATACAGTTTTTCACTTTATACCGCACTGCCGTTGATGTTATTCTTCGGCTTTTATTTTTTGTTTGCAAAGACTCCTGAAAAGAAAATTTTCAAGAATTATCTCCGCTCTCGACAGATTATGGGTATAGCTATGCTACTGCTTTCGGCAAACTATTCGGTACATTTCTTCTTTGGTATCCGATTCAAAAATGCGGATTCTGCCATATTGATGAACATGTCCACATACTTCCTGTGCTATTCTCTGTTCAGTTCGGCATTGATAATGTTGCTTGATCGTTTTTACATTACCAAACGGCGTGTGTGGACACATATCATTTTATGGATTATATTCTCAACTCTTTCCGGAGTTGTGTTGTTCCTGTTGCCAAGCGGAATCATGCAAAAAATCTCTTTATTTGCTTTAGCTGTCTGGTTAATCGTTTTTGGAGTCGTTTTAGCTCGCAGAGTCATAATTGCATATCGTAGAGCCATTCGGATTTTCAATGAAACTCAGGCGGATGATATAGGCACATATATCGAATGGCTTTCCATATTCACTTATTGGGCTGTTATCTTCGGTGTCGGATGCGGATTGCTGACATTTCTGCCAGACAAATATGTTTTTATCTGGATTTTGTCGTCAATACCGTTCTACAGCTATCTTTTCTACAGCTATCAGAACTACCTGCTGTTCTATGAACAGGTGGAAAATGCTTTTGAGCAAGATATACAGTCTGAAGAAGAACTTCTGACAGATACGGAAACAGAACCTGAAATAGTTTCTGAGAAAGAAGTTCCAGTGTCCTATACAGAAATTATAGAGAAAGTGGCCAACTGGATAAAGACAGACGGCTATGTCCAGCAGGGACTTACCATAAAAGAACTGTCCGAAATACTTCATACGAACCGTACCTATCTTTCCGCTTATATCAAGACTACGTATAAAATGACATTCCGCGAATGGATAACCGGTCTCCGGTTGGAGTATGCGAAAAACATACTGAAGGAGCATCCGGAAATCAATATACAGAAGCTGGCTGAGTCTTCCGGTTTTCTTTCCCGCAGTAACTTTATCAAATCATTTACAGAGAAGGAAGGATGTACGCCTGGCAAGTGGAAAAAAGCAAATCTGGAATAATTTGTGTGGTAAAAAGCCGATGAAAAAGGTCTCAGAAGCTCATTTTCAAAAAGTGCTCAAGCGACAAAAAAGTGCTAATTCGACAAAAAAAAGTGCTCAAACGACAATTTGAAAAGTGCTCAAACGACAATTTTTATAAAACGCTGTATTTCAACAGAAAAAGTTTTTGTAATATTTTGGGAGCTGAATGGCATTTATTACCTTTGGAGAAGACAAAGATAATAAATTCAAGTTTATATGAGCAGAAAAATCACTTTTCTCACCCTGTTTCTGTGGCTGATGACGGTAACTTTTCCTGTCATTGCGCAGCAGAAAGCAGACACGACCTACACCTTCCGGTTCGTTCCGCAGAAGGACATGTTCTACGTGCCTTGGAATGGCAATGACACGGAACTTGCCCGTCTGCTGGAATGCATCGAGCGCAACAGAACGGACATTCTTGACGGCAGGCTGCCGCTGCTGGTTGACGGCTACTGCAACTCGCTGGGCAGTGAAACCGAGAACCTTGCCACGGCGAAGATCCGTGCCAACCGTGTGAAATCCGAACTGATTATCCGTGCGGAAATCAAGGAAGAAAACTTTATCACCCGCAACCATGCGACAGAGGGAGACTTTGTCACTGTGCGCCTGACGGTACCGGTCAAGGAAACAGCCGTGACGGATGCGGAAGCGGAAGCACGACGCAAGGCGGAAGCCGAGAAGCGTGCCGAACAGGAACGACTTGCCGAAGAGCAGCGCAAGGCGGAAGAAGCCCGACTTGCCGCTGAAAAGGCAGAAGCCGAGAAAGCCGCTCAACAAAATACACTTGCCGACACGCTGTCGGAAACCAAAATCACAACTGATTATCATCTCTCCCTGCGTGCCAACCTGCTGCGCTGGGCTACCCTGACACCAGATCTTGGCGTGGAATGGCGCATCTGCCCATCGTGGGGCATTGCCGTAAACGGCTCGTGGACTTCATGGACGTGGAGCGACAAGGACCGCCGCTATGCACTCTGGGAAGTGGCTCCGGAAGTGCGTTACTATATGGGTGAGAAGAAAGCCTGGTATCTGGGCGCGATGTTCAAGGCCGGACAGTTCAACTACAAGTTCTCCGAAGCAGGCAAGCAGGGCGACCTGATGGGTGGCGGCATCACCGCCGGCTATCAGCTGCGGCTGAACAAGGCACTGGCTCTTGATTTCAACCTCGGTCTGGGCTACCTGAATGCCGATTTCGAAAAATATGAAGTCATCGACGGCGTGCGTGTACGCCGCGGCAACGAAACAAAGGACTGGTGGGGCCCCATCAATGCCGGTGTGACATTGGTATGGAAGTTATTCTAACACGGAGGAATAGAATATGAAAGCAAGACAATATATAAATATGATGGGAATGGCAGCCGCCGTGCTGCTCTCTTCCTGCGTGAAGGACACGCTCTATGACACGCCACACCCCGACAGCGGGAAGATTGCGGTGACAGCCGACTGGTCGGCACGCGGTGAGGGTATCGACATACCTACCACATGGACGGTTACCATGGGTGACTATACGGGTACGGAGACTTCCGCCACCCATGCCCCCAACCATCTGTTTGCTCCGGGCAGCTACACCCTTGCGGTGTGGAACCCTGCTGAAGGAATCATGGTAAATGGTACCACCGCCACCATTGCCGCAGCCACGGGAAACCGGGCAGGAACGGATGCCTTTGTGAACAATGCCCCGGGATGGTTCTTCACCTATACGAAACAGGTGAGCATCGAGAAAGACAAGGACTATCCGCTGACCGCCGCAATGAAGCAGCAGGTACGCGAACTGACGCTTATCATCAAACCGACGGGGGATGCCGCCGGACGCATCACGGAGATTGTTGCCCATCTGACGGGTGCAGCCGGAACACTCGACTTCGCTACCGATACCTACGGAGCCGCTTCAAACGTCGTGCTGCCCTTCACCAAGATTACCGAAGGTGACGATGCCGGCAAGTGGAAAGCCACGGTGCGGCTGCTGGGTGTGACCGGCACGGAACAACTGCTGACGGGTGAAATCCGCTATGCTGACGGCAACCCGAGCCCCACCACGCTGAAAAGCGACCTCACGGAAGCCCTCAAGGATTTCAACACCGGAAAGGGCGAATCGCTGACCCTCGGCGGAACGCTGGTTGAGACTCCCGAAGGCATGGAAGTGGACGGAGCCGAAATCAACGGCTGGGAAGAAGTGAAAGGTGATGATGTAAATGCTGATTTGTAAATAATAAAATTATAGATATAATGAAGACAAGATTTTTTACACTTGTAGCGCTCGCCCTCGCGCTGGTAGCCTGCAACAACGACAACGAGAACCTGAACGGTGACCCAGTGGCCGCCCAGTTTACCGCCAACATCGCCCCCGCCACCCGCGCCAGCGGAACCACCTGGACTGCCGGCGACCGTATCGGCATCACCGACATCGGCAACGATTCCCAGTACGACAACGTGCCTTTCATCCTGAAAAACGGGAATTTTGAGGCAGAAGGAAAGGTCATCTATATAGAAGATACAAAGACCCATACTTTCCGCGCCTACTATCCGTACAACGCGGTGGGAGGCATCCTCACAGCCACGACCGATGCCACGGCGCAGCAGAACCAGCCTGCCATCGACTTCCTCTTTGCTTCAGGAGCCACGGGAGACAAAAACAACCCGGTAGTAAGCTTCACCGACAAAACCGCCAAAGGCGGTGAAGACAACTCCTTCCACCACCGCATGAGCCGGATAACCCTTACCTTCGAGGCGGGCGACGGCGTGAATTTCAGCGTGGTCAAGCCTAAACGTTACACGCTGGACGGATTGTTACTCACCGGTACGTTCAACACGGCCGACGGTATTGCCACCGCAGACAACGGGGCACAGACCGGAGAACTGGCCATGAATTTGGCAGACGGCGTTCTCACGTCATCGATCATCCTCTTCCCGCAGACAGTTGCATCCCTGCCGTTGGTTGTGAATTACAAAGGTCAGGAATATCATGCCACACTCACCGTGCCCGAAGGCGCACTGCAGGCGGGCAACAACTATACCTATACCGTCAAGGTGAACGCCACCGGCTTGACGTTAGAGGGTTGCACTATCGGTGAATGGGCTGACGGCGGCGGCGAGAGCGGCACAGCCGAGGATTTGGGCTACATCTACGACAGCAACACCAAGACCTACACGGTCTATAACGCAGACGGCCTGATGAATGTAGCCGAATTAGTGAACGGAGGTAAGACCGACATAAACATTACCCTCGACAAAAACATTGACCTCACAGGCAAAGGCTGGACGCCGATAGGCACAGACTACGACAACTCATACACCGGCACCTTCGACGGCGGCGGCCATACCATCACGGGGCTAACCGTTACGACAAATGACGAATATGCGGGTCTGTTCGGCTATCTCGGTAATTTCAATAATGGCGCCGCTACGGTGAAGAATGTGGTGATGGATGGCATACAGATAACATGCAATCACAGGTCGGGTTATGCCGGCGGCGTGGCAGGATATAGCTGGGGCACCATTGAAAACTGCTCGGTGTCGGGCAGCGTCAGCGGCACGATGTATGTCGGCGGTGTGGTGGGTGTTCAAAGGGACGGTTCCATCACCGGATGCAGTTCCTCTGCCACAGTGAAGGGAACGATCAAAGTCGGCGGCGTGGCAGGTCAGACGATTTTTGGTGCCACCTTGACCGCTTGCTATGCCACAGGCAACGTGAACATAGAAATAGACCGCACACAGGATATCTCTGGCGGCGGTCTGGTAGGATTCAACGACGGAATCAGCCTCCTTTCCTGCTATGCCACGGGCAACGTAACCAGTACTGGTAGTAGCACTGGCTATGTACATATCGGCGGCTTTTTGGGAGATAACTACATTACCGTGACCGCCTGCTATTGGAAGAACAATCATGAACAAGGTATCAGCTACAATAGGGGAAGCACCAATGTCACGAAGGTGGACGGCACTAACGTTACCTGGGAGAATGCCGTTGATGCCATGAACACCGCCTTGCAGAACGCAGGCTCAGAGTGGCGTTACGAACTTAAAGGAGCATTGCCCACCTTGATGAAGCAGTAAACCGTCGGGGGAAATGTTCCGCCCGCAACGGAAAGAACCAGAGTAATAAAATAACAGATATTATGAGGATAAGATTTTTTGCACTTGCAGCGCTCGCCCTCTTATTGGGCGCCTGCACGCAGGACGAAGCGGGCTTCCTACCGGAAGGGGCGGAAGGCACACCCATCGTCTTCACCGCCACGGGGCTGAATCCCGCCGCGACAGCCACCGCCGGCACCCGTGCCCCCGCGAATGGCAATTGGACGGGTGTGCAGAGCGTGGCAGTTCTGATGGACGGCATGGTGAAGACGTACAACGTGACGCCCTCCACCGCCGACCCCACCAGCGCCACGCTGACCTCCACCGACCCGTACTACTGGACCAACCACAACGACATCACCGTCACAGCGTGGTGGCCCTACACCGCTGGCGAGACAACCCCACCTGCGGTAAAGGTAAAAGCCAACCAAAGTGCCCAGAAAGACTTTGAGACCAGCGACCTCATCGTAGCCGACGGACAGAAGGTGATCTACGGTAGCCCCACGCTCCGCTTCACCCACCGCACGGCGCGAGTGACCGTCGTTCTGACGGACTACACCGAGGGGCTGGCATCCGTGCAGTTGACGGGTCTCTCCACCGAAGGCGACAACCCGGATATAATCGTCCCGTATGACAAGGGCAGCAACACCTACACCGCCATCGTCGCCCCGCAAAGTGTGGCAGCTGGCACAGCCTTCATTACCAGCACCTTCACTAACGGCAAGACCTTCGTTTATAAGATGAAGAATGCTACCGACTGGCAGGCGGGCGGTGAATATACCTACACCGTCTCCCTCGCTGCGGCAAAAGGCTATATCATAGAGGACGACGGCAGCTACACCGTGACCTCCGCCGATGGTCTGATGAATATAGCCGAATTAGTGAACGGAGGTAAGAGCAACATTAACATTACCCTCGACACTGACATTGACCTCACAGGCAAAGACTGGACACCGATAGGCACAGACTACGACAACTCATACAAAGGCACCTTCGACGGTGGCGGCCATACCATTACGGGGCTGACCTTTACGACAAATGACGAATTTGCGGGTCTGTTCGGCTGGCTCAATAGAGCTGGTACGGTGAAGAACGTGGTGATGGAGGGCGTACAGATAACAAGCAATCAAATATATGGCGGCAGTATTGGCGGCGTGGTAGGATATAGCTGGGGCACCATTGAAAACTGCTCGGTGTCGGGCAGCGTCAGCGGCACGATGTATGTCGGCGGTGTGGTGGGTGTTCAAAGGGACGGTTCCATCACCGGATGCAGTTCCTCTGCCACAGTGAAGGGAACGATCAAAGTCGGCGGCGTGGCAGGTCAGACGATTTTTGGTGCCACCTTGACCGCTTGCTATGCCACAGGCAACGTGAACATAGAAATAGACCGCACACAGGATATCTCTGGCGGCGGTCTGGTAGGATTCAACGACGGAATCAGCCTCCTTTCCTGCTATGCCACGGGCAACGTAACCAGTACTGGTAGTAGCACTGGCTATGTACATATCGGCGGCTTTTTGGGAGATAACTACATTACCGTGACCGCCTGCTATTGGAAGAACAATCATGAACAAGGTATCAGCTACAATAGGGGAAGCACCAATGTCACGAAGGTGGACGGCACTAACGTTACCTGGGAGAATGCCGTTGATGCCATGAACACCGCCTTGCAGAACGCAGGCTCAGAGTGGCGTTACGAACTTAACGGAGCATTGCCTACCTTGAGGAAGCAGTAAACCGTTGCGGGCGGAAAAGTTCCGCCCGCAACGAACATTAACCGAAGTATAACCCCAATAAAAAAAGGAGGACGTGCTGGAACACACGGAGAATCCACCATATAGGTTTTGGCATCAAGGCATTGTTAATAATAATATAGACTCCAGTGTAAATATGGAAACTGTAAGCCGGACATTGTCAAGATTGGTGCTCATTAAAGGCAACAAATCAAGTAATTAAATTAAAAACATGGGACTTTTTCACAGAGACAAGAAAAATAATGACGATGAGCCGGACAGTGTTCAAACCAATTCATTCTCTGATATTATGAATGGTTTGCAATACGCCGTAAACTGTGCACAAGATACATTGCAGAATCATCAGATACAAAATCTGACCAGACTTTTTGAAGGAACAAATGCAAATAACGCAAATACGTTCCAATCGAAAAAAATCATGGTTGGAGACAAGACTATTGATATTCCACTTATAGCTTTGATATCCCATCATTATCTTGCGATGGATAATGTGCAGATAAAGTTCAAGGCGAAGGTCGGAAGCGTGGAATCACAGATTCCAGAAAACAACTTATTGTTATCCAGCCCACAAAGAGCCAATCTCCAGATGCAGATGAGCAACATAAAACCGGATGCGGATGATGTCATGGAGGTTTGCGTCAATTTTAAGGTTCAGGAGACTCCGGAGAGCATTTCCCGAATTATTGACGATTTTGTAAAAAATATCTAACAATTTTAAAATTCAAATGTTATGGCAGAAGAAATAAAGAACCAAGGGCAACAAGAAAATGCGGAAAACTTGAATGAAAATGTAAGCGGACAGGCGAAAGAAATTATCTCCGCTGCATTGGAAGAGACTCAAAACAGAGAAACTTCTCCAGTTCTTAAAGCAGATTCAAACGTGACTGACAAATTCAAGGGGCTTCCCATGCGGGAACTTATTGCAGCTCCACTTATTGCAGCAGCCGAAGCACAACAGGAATTGGCAGCGACAGCATGGAATTTCTACCAGCAAATTGCATTTGATAGTAAAAGCGGCAATAAAGCGCGTATATTGGAATTCGATGTCGAAAGACCGATACAGCAGGATAGAAAAATGACAACAATGTCACAAAGTGTCAAGGCTCCGTTTATAGGATTGGTGCCTATTCCTTCCCTGCTCATAGATCGCGTGGATGTCGATTTCCAGATGGAGGTTACCGATACATCAAACGTAAAAAGCACTACCAACGCAGAAGTAGAGGCAAAAGCTTCTGCAAAACATTGGTTTATAAATGCGGAAATCAGCGGCAAAGTCACGACCGCCCGCGAGAACACCCGCATGACCAACCAAACGGCAAAATACCAGATACATGTGACAGCCAGTCAGCAGCCGCAGACCGAAGGTCTATCTAAACTGATGGATATAATGGCATCATGTATCGAGCCTATAACAAACGAAAGTAACAGTAAGTAAATATATGAATTTGATTCAAGCATTAAGATTGCCAAACAGTCAAGCAGTAATGACAAATATTGCACGGTTTCATTATCAAAATATTTATAATATAAGTTTGAGTCCTCCGATTGTCACGCAAAGTAATTTGACATTTCAAATAAAAGGATATACCCGTAACTATCGTTTTCTTAGATTAGACTATGCCTGTGTCATATATATTGCGGATAGAATAGCAGTCGTTGCTTCAAATGGCATAGATACTTTAAGTTCAGGTTTTTCGGGGTGTTATATGGCCAGTTTTAGGCACAATGGCATTAGGTATGTTGCTCATATTCCAACGCCTAACAATAGTATTAAAACATCATGGAATCAGGCGGTTCAAAATCGAATAATAGATAATGTTGTTCTTTTTAAACCTACTGAAGGATTGGCGAGAATCCCAGGAACCATTGGTATTTGGGGAATTATAACATTTAACGATAGATGTTATCGGCTTGATGTAAATGAAAACGCTCCTCCAAGTCAAGCCATACGTGGCCAAAGAATTTTTAACTCAATCCCGGGAAATCCCATGCTAACAGAAATTCCACCTATCGCCGGTGGTCAGATGCCTTAATAATTATAACAATTGTAAATAAGGAAAGAATGGTTGTTTCATTGAGGAGTAGAATTCTATTCGGATATATAATTCTGGTGGCGGTCATAGGCAGCATGGCCGCCATTCTCATCCATGAACCTGCGAAGTTCCACGACCTATATGCGTATTTTAAATAACGGTATTTACACAAACAGCAAATGAGCGAACAATTCGTTACCACTACCAAGCATTTCCGCAAGCTGCTTGCCGCAGGCTATCTGTTGATAGTCCTGCTGGTGGGCGGCATCATCTGCACGTGGCTCGGAGAATGGCGCGACTTGGAGTTGCTGGAACGGGAGAACCGTGAAATCAACCGCTTCCGCAAGGAAACACACGATGCGTATGTGGGTGTGGTGGAGTTGTCTCTTTTGGGCGAGTCGGTGCTGGAATGGGACGATAAGGATGTGGCGGCATACCGGCGGCAACGGATGACGGTGGATAGTATGCTTTGCCGCTTCAAGAGCCATTACGAATCGGTGCGCATAGACAGCGTGCGCCACTTGCTGGAGGACAAGGAAAAGCGGCTGTGCGCCATCATGGAGGCTCTGGAACAACAGGCGGACATCAACCGCCGGATAGCCAAGCAGGTGCCGGTGATAGTGCAAACGAGCAGGCAGGAAGAGCCGAAGAAACAGAGGAGGAAAGGTTTTCTCGGGTTGTTCGGCAAGAAACAGGAAGCACCTCCGACGACGACCACCACGATGCTCTACACACTGAACCGTGATATGATAGCGCAACAACGTGCCCAAAGCCATCGTCTGTCGGAATATGCCGACAGCCTTGCCAGCCGCAATGCGGAACTGAACCGCCAACTGCAAACCCTTATCCAGCAGATGGACCACAAGGTGCAGGCTGACTTGCAGGAACGGGAGGCGGAAATATCCGCCATGCGCGAAAGATCGTTCTTGCAGGTAGGTATCATAACGGGTGTCATGCTGCTGTTGCTTATTATTTCATACATCATCATTCACCGCTATGCCACCCGCATCAAGCAGTACAAACATAAGACAACAGATTTAATCGGGCAACTGCAAAAGTCCGTAAAACAAAACGAATCGTTGATAGCCTCACGCAAGAAAGCGATGCACACCATCACCCACGAGCTACGCACACCACTGACTGCCATACATGGATATGCGGAACTGATGCAGGACAACGAAGAAGAAAAGATAAGCGGTTATGCGGACAATATCCTGCAAGCCTCCAAGAGAATGACCGACATGCTCAACTCCCTGCTTGACTTCTTCCGCTTGGACAGCGGCAAGGAACAGGCGAATGTCCGTCCGTTTCGTTTGGAAAACATCGCGGAGCTGTTGCAAACGGAGTTTACGCAACAAGCAGAAGCAAAAGATCTTAAACTTACCATCGAGTGCCCGGAGGGTATTATCCTGAATGGCGACAAGGAGCGCATCATACAGATATGCGACAACCTGCTGGGCAATGCCGTCAAGTTCACGAATGCCGGAAGCGTTTCACTTGTCATAAGCTATGACGGCAATAGGCTGACCCTTGTAGTAGAGGACACCGGAACCGGCATGAGTGCGGAAGAACAACAGCGAGTGTTCGGAGCGTTCGAGCGGCTTTCCAACGCCGCCACGCAAGACGGTTTCGGATTGGGGTTAAGCATTGTGAAACAGATAGTCGGGATGCTTGGCGGCACTATACGCTTGGAAAGCGAAAAAGGAGAAGGCAGTCGTTTTACTGTGGAGTTGCCAATGAACACTGCCGATATTGGTATTGAAGAACAGACAGCCGCAGAAAGTCTGGCTCATATAGAAAGACCTTATTCTGTCATCGTATTGGACGACAATCCGATGGTATTATCCATGACAAAGGAAATGTATGCTGGTATAGGTGTGCATTGCGACACGTTCACCACTATTGGCGATGCAATGGAAGCCATGCGGCAGCACACATACGACCTCATGATAACCGATATGAAGATGCCGGAGATTAACGGCTATGAGGTGTTGGAGTTGTTACGCTCGTCAAGTGTCAGCAACTCGAAAGAGATTCCCATTGTCGTGGCGACCGCCTCCGGCAGTTGCAGCGAAGAGGAGCTGTTGGAAAATGGATTTACCGCCTGCCTGTTCAAGCCATTTTCCATTTCCGAACTGGTTGCTGTATCAGACAAATGCCTTTTGACAAGTACGGACAAGGATGAACTTCCCGACTTGTCCTCTCTGCTTGCATATGGTGACAAACGGGCGATGCTCGACCGTTTGATAACCGAAACAGAAAAGGATATGCAGGCTGTCCGGGAAATCATGGAGAGGAATGACCGCAAGGCGTTGGACGAATGGATACACCGTCAGCGAAGTTCATGGGCTGTTATCCGTGCTGACAAACCCTTGTGGAACCTGTATGAACTGCTGCATCAAGAATCTGAATGTTCCGAAATGGAATTGCGGAAATGCGTGGATGCCATGCTTCGTATGGGAACAGTTATCATAGAACTTGCGCAAAAGGAAAGGAGGTTGTCGGATGAAAGTATTTGTGATTGAGGACAACCCCGTCTATAACGATTATGTCTGCAACCTGCTGAAGAAAGACAGCTTCGATACTATGTCGGCATATAATCTTGCCACTGCCAAGAAACTATTGGCAAAGTCAGAGGTGGATGATATTGTCGTTGCCGACCTACGCCTCCCCGACGGTGAAAGCATAGAGTTGTTACGGTGGATGCGTGCCAACGACAAACAACAGGTGTTTATCGTTATGACCAATTACGGGGAGGTGCATACGGCAGTGGAAAGTATGAAGCTCGGCTCAAAGGATTACATACAGAAACAGTTGTTGGAGGATAAACTGATACCGCTTATCCGCACCCTGCAAAAAGAACATGAAAAGCGACTACAATGGAACATTCCGATATTCGTCCGGCAGGGCGAAGCCTATCAGAAAATCAAGAAACGTGTGCGCCTTGTAGCCACCACCCGGATGAGCGTGCTGATACTGGGCGAGAACGGTACGGGCAAGGAACATATCGCACAACATATACACCAACAAAGCAAACTTGCCGATAAACCTTTTGTGGCAGTGGACTGCGGAGCCTTGTCCCCGTCATTGATACAATCCGCCTTCTTCGGACACGTCAAGGGCGCGTTTACGGGTGCCGAAGCAAACAAGACGGGGTATTTTCTGGAAGCGGATGGCGGCACGCTGTTCCTTGACGAAGTGGGCAACCTAACAATGGAGATGCAACAGATGCTGCTCCGCGCCATACAGGAACGCCGTTACCGTCCCGTCGGTGCAAAGGAGGACAAAACAGCCAACGTGAGGATAGTGGCTGCAACCAACGAGGATTTGCAGAAAGCCGTAACGGAAAAGCGGTTCCGGCAGGATTTGCTCTATCGCTTGCAGGAGTATGTGATAACCATGCCGCCCTTGCGCGACTGCCCGGAAGACATCATGCCATTGGCCGAGTTCTTCCGTGAAATGGCAAACCGTGAGTTGGAACGTGAAGTAAAAGGGTTTGCCGCATCTGCCCGTAATGCCCTGCTCGCCCATGCGTGGCCGGGCAACGTGCGCGAGTTGAAACAGAAGATACAGACGGCAGTCCTGCAATCAGAATGCGATATGATAACCGAAGCCGATTTGGAACTTGACAATGAACCGTCCGCTACTTCCGCTTGTTTTACATTGAAGAGCGGGGATGAAGAAAGAGGACGTATCCTGCGTGCTTTGAAACAAGCAGCCGGTAACAAGAAAATGGCTGCAAAGATACTGGGTATCGGCAGGACAACGCTGTATAATAAATTGGTAGAGTATGGATTGAATGAAGAAAACTGACCGGAGTATGGCTGTAAATGGCAATAATTGATTAACTTTGCAATTGTATTTCAGAAAATAGCAGGCGATCGGGTAACTTTTCGCCGATGATATAGACATAAGACCGCAAGGCGTTTCGAGCGAAAATCTGGTAAATTGAAACTACGGAGACGATTGCGTGATGCTTATGCTATGCTTACGCATAGCGTGCATTCACGTACTCTCCGTAAAGGCTTTACCAGAGCCATCGCTTGAAAGTAGTGTGAATTGCACGCTACTTTTTTGCCTCGCCAAAAAGGAAAGAAAATACGTTATGGCGAAAATACAATTACTTGCCGTTATCTCAATAGATGGCTGTCCGATGAAACTGCATCCCCGGAAGCGGTTGCTTCAAACCGAAGATTACGGTATGGATGAAATACGTGCCAATGCCCTGTATAAGCTGACATCCGACTATTCGGTATCCGTGCTTCAAGAATGGAGGGAGGAAGGTGGAAGCATTTGCCATTTGTTGGAAGTAACTGCCGGGAATACCGAATATGCCAACGGACTGTTACGGATGAACGTGATAGATGAAATCATACTATACGTTGTTCCAACCATCGACGGAAACGGAGCGCGTTTTTTCAAGTCAGCACTACCTATGAATGACTGGCGGCTTATGGAGAACAAAACTTATAGGGACGGAGTAATCCGGCTTACCTATCATAAAGAGCCACGGGCATAAAATGTTCAGATTATGAACATCTTGGCGGGATTTCCGTGCTCAGAAAGTGAACACATGTTCAGAATCTGAACACATTTCACAAGGGATGCAATCAAGGATAAAATTATTTTTGAATTTTATCTTTCTGAAAAACAATGTAGTACAATTTTCTCACAATCTTTTCTCGTGTTTAGGGCTATGATTTGTACCATATATCAGTGTGCGCACACTGATAAACAAGTGTAAACCCTCAAAACAGAAAAGATAATGAATCATCTCATACTGGCGGAAACACAGTTTTTCGCCCTGATAAACGGAAAAGACAACGGTAGCACGGAAACGGCATACGGCGGATTCGTGCAGGAAGTAATAAACCTGTGCTACGGCGGCAATGATGCCAAGCATATTATTGTGGCGTTGGCTTTTGCCGAAATCGAATTACAGCACCATCCACAGAACTTGTCGGCATCGGAGGAGAATGTCGTCACTGTGTATATCCGCAAGGCGTTATCCTTCATCCGAAAGATGCAGAAGATGGTATCCGCTTCTGCAAATACCTCCGTGCCACCACTAACATCCACATCCGAAACCAAAGCCACAGTCCCAGCCCTGCAATGGACCGGTAATGCCGTCGAGTTGGTAGAACTAATCTATGCCCTCTACGCCACCGGCTGCATCAATGGCGGCAAGGCTTCGCTGAAAGAGCTTGCTCCTGTCCTCTATTCCTTTTTCGGTGTGGAGTCCAAAGACTGCTACCGCTTCTATACGGACATCAAACGCAGGAAAAGCGACAGTCGCGCCTACTTCCTTGAAAAGATGCAGGACAAACTGAACGCGAAGATGCGACATGACGATGAATTGGAGCGGATGAGGAGATAAACGAATGCCAAACAAAGGATAAGCGGCCGGATTATACGGTTTCTTATCCTTCTTCATTTACAATCACTCTATTATCTGCCGGAAAGCCGATTAAAATCATTAACTTTGCAAGTATTAATCAATGACGGATGAAAATAGATAACCTCGAAATATTGAATGGACTGATTGCCGGAGCCGAAGGCGGGACAGTTGAGTTCAAAGAAACTACCGGGCAGTTGGAGCGTGGAATGGAAACTCTTTGTGCCTTCCTGAACGGTACGGGCGGCACGGTGCTGTTCGGTGTAACCGACAAGGGAAAGATTATCGGTCAGGAAGTGAGCGACAAGACGAAGCGCGATATTGCTGAAACCATCAGACGAATCGAGCCGTTTGCGACCATTGATATATCCTATACAGACATTCCGGGAACGAACAAAAGTGTTATAGCTTTATCAGCGGAAGAACAACGATATATGCGCCCGTTCACCTATAAGGGGAGGGCTTATCAACGGATAGAGAGCGTTACATCTGCCATGCCGCAGGGTATATACAATCTGTTGGTTATGCAGCGAGGCGGAACCTATGCTTGGGATTCCATGCAAAATCCCGGCTTGAAAATATCCGACCTTGACGAAACGGCAATCTTGGGCGCAGTACGTGGAGGAATCAGAGGCGGACGTTTGCCGGAAGGTTCTATGCAGGAGGATGTCCGAACCATCCTTGAAAAATTTGACTTGTTGAATGATGGAAAGCTGAACAATGCTTCCGTTGTCCTATTCGGACGGAACTTCTACCATTATCCCCAATGTCTGCTCCGTTTAGCCCGGTTCAAAGGAACGACAAAAGATGAATTTTTAGATAATCAGCGTGTGACAGGCAATATATTCAACTTGCTGGATGCTGCAATGGCATTTTTCTTCAAGCATTTGTCCCTCTCCGGTAAAATTGAAGGTTTGTACAGAGAAGAGGAACTGAATGTGCCATATAAGGCATTGAGAGAATGTTGCATAAATGCTTTTGCACATCGTGTTTACCATCGCCCCGGCAGTTCAGTCGGGATTGCTATCTATGATGACCGCGTGGAGATTGAAAACAGCGGAACATTTCCGCCTGATATTACCATTGAGAAACTGTTGGGTGGCCACAATTCCGAACCACAAAATCTGATAGTAGCCAATGTGCTGTACAAAAGTGCAGTATTGGAGAGTTGGGGACGTGGCATAGCCCTTATGGTAAACGAATGTCGCCGTGTCGGTATTCCGGATCCGGAGTTTCATACCGACGGCAATGCTGTATGGATTGTGTTTCATTATACAAGAACTACAGTAGGACAAGACCCCACAGCAACCCCACAGCAACCCTATAGTAACCCCACAGTAACCCCACAGTTAGGAAAACTGTTGTCTGCTATTGGGAACAACACTCTCTCTGCTAAAGAAATCATGGAGAAAACGGGAATGAAAGATAAAAGGAATTTCTTAAAGAACTATATCCATCCGGCAATAAATTCCGGTTTGGTCCTTTCACTTTATCCCGTAGGCTCCAAGAGTCCGCAACAGAAATACTATCTTACTGATAAAGGTAAAGGTTTCCTGCAACAATAACGGGTATGGCTAAAAAGAAGAAACATAAGAATGATGTAAAAACTGATTTACCGATAATCATGGATTATGGTATCGGCAGTATATCCGTTTATGACCCGGCAGACATGATGCCATACAACGAGCCGCCAATTAGCGAACAAATCCGCTTCAAGAAACTCGGCAAAGAGATGAAATCCGAGTTCAAGTGGCTGGTATCTTCCGTAGTGATTGAGTATTGGCAAGAAAACCGACAGATACCTTTCGGTGAAGAAATGTCGAAACTCAGAACCAGACTGTTGAGAATGTTTGCCGAAGAATACAGCATACTGCTTAAAGACGATACAGAGCTGAAAAATTATTTGCTGACGCTTGCCATTACCACCATCAACAAGCATCTCAAATCTGAGAATAAAAAGAGGGCGTCAAAACTCTCTTTTTAACAAAATTACCCTTGCTACAGATATCTGTGACAGGGGTAATTTTCATATTTTGGGTGTTTTGACACATCCCCTTTTTCATATATAAAGGAATCTGTTATTTCTGCTGCAACAGGTGTTTCAAGTTTTCATCATTTGCGATACGTTCCAGTTCCTCTTGAACAATCTGCTTCACTTCCTCCTTGATGCGCCTGTAATTCGCCTGAACCGTTTCCTTCATGCGGTCGTTGCCGTCCCCGTCCGTAAAGTCGGTAATGACGGGGATTTTCTTGTAGGCTTTCTCCTCGCGCCTCACCTTCTCGGCATCCACGACAATCTCACAATGGAAAATCTTCTGCTCGATACGCTCGTTGAAGTTGTCGGACACCGAACCGACAAACATACCCTGCGTCAAGCCGGAAATCTTGCTCGGCGGGATGAGTGAATCCATCTGCGTGTTGATGGAGGTGGAAACATCCTGCCGGTTGATGGAAATGGACTGCCGTTTCTGCAACACCTTACCGAAGCGTTCGGAAAGCGTCTTGGCGGTTTCACCCACCACCTGACCGGAAAAGATATTGCCGACGGTGTTCATCACGACCTTCGCTTCTTTATCACCGTAGTCGCGCACCAACTGGCTGAAATCCTGAAAGCCCAGACACACGGCAACCTTGTTGCTTCGCGCGGTGGCGATAAGGTTGTCCAACCCCTTGAAATAAATCGTGGGCAGCTCGTCGATGATGACCGACGACTTCAGCATCCCTTTCTTGTTGATGAGTTTCACGATACGGGAGTTATACAGACCGAGAGCGGCCCCGTAGATATTCTGACGGTCGGGATTGTTGCCCACACAGAGTATTTTCGGTTCTTCGGGATTGTTGATGTCCAGCGTGAACTCGCTGTCCGACATCACCCAATAGAGCTGCGGGGAAATCATCCTCGACAGCGGAATTTTCGCCGATGCAATCTGCCCCATCAACTGCTCGGCAGCCCCTCCGAGCCATGCATCCATAAAAGGAGAAAGATAGTTCTCCAGTTCCGGGTAAGAGGTCAGTATCGGAAAAATATCCTCGTAACGGCGGTTCAGGAACTCGATGGCATGGGGGAACGTGCAATACTTGCCGTTCTGAAAAATTTTGAGATACCAGATGATAGCCGCGAAAAGGATGATGGGCGATTCCACAAAGAAGTCGCCCTGCTTCTGCACCCAACTCTTGTTTAAATTGAGCATGATGGTGTACGCGCTCTCGTAAGCGTCCGTAATATCCTCCATGAAATCCGGGTGAATGGGGTTGCAACGGTGGCTGCGTCGCGGGTCGTCGAAGTTTATCACGTAGAACTTCGGCTTCACCTTGTATCCCTCCGGGTGATTGAGCAGATGGTTATAGGCTATCGTGGACAAGTCGCTGAATTTGAAATGTAGGCTAAGTAGCCGACGCCGTGCCATATTACTATGGTCGGTTTCCGAAAACTCGCCTCCGAACCGGACGTACACCTTCCAGCGTATCCGGCTCTCCGCTTCGATATGCAGTTCAAATCGTTCCACAATGAATCTTTTTATGACAAGTTCCACAAAGTGCAATGGTTTTCCTTTTCCGTGCAATCATGTGTCGTTCCCAAGGCTCTTTATTTTGAAGATTCTTGAGTTTACGTACATGGTGCATTTCCAAATGCCCTTTAGCACCACATAATTCACACTTTTCTGCTTTCAACCTGTCCATAAGACTGGTTGTGCTGGTGTGCATTATGAATTTGGGAAGTATGTCTATTTTGTTATCCTTTGATGGTTTTTGGCGTTTGAAACCTCCTTTATAGAAGTACTCTTCCTTTTGTTTGCCTGCCTTGTTCTGATACTTGACGCAAAATATTCCGTTATGCTTGTATTTTCTACATATTTTCTTTACTTTGCTTCGATACTTGGCTGCAAACGTTTTGTACATACTATACTCCATGATATATCCGAAATTGGAGAGCTGGTCTGCGCAATTGACAGCTATGCCGAAATAATTGTACAATCCTCTAATTTCAGAATTATACCTGCGTAGAATTTCCAAATCATCGTTGAAGTTCAGTTCGGGTCTCGCTTTCGGTTTCCATATTTCCTTGCCGTTGTGTTTCTTTATTTCCACAACGTCATACGCAAGAAGTTTCTTCTTGACTGTATCTTTGGGGATTTTTATTTCCACCGTCTTGTTCCGACTTCTCTTTTTACGACCGAGGGAATCCCGTTTGGTTTCCATGCACTTGCGGTTTCTGATATGAAATCCAAGAAATTTTGCAGGAGTTTCCGAATGGGTTATCAGTGTCTTTTCATCAGACAATTCCAATTTTAGTTTGTCGGAAATAAAATCCTTTATATCCGACTTGATTGTCATTGCATCTTCTTTACTGCCTATAACGCCACACAGAAAATCATCCGCATATCTCACGTATTTCAATCTCTTATAGTTGCAGTCCATGTCATTCTTAGCTGGGGTCTGCAACATAAGATTATCATATTTCCGTATCTGCTCTACCAGCAGTTTTCTTTCTTCAATACTTACTGCTGATTTCAACGCCTTTTTAGCTCGTTCTTTCTTACGTTGGTAGTGTCTGTACTGTGGATTCACTTCTTTACGGGCATTCCTATCAAATTTTGCTGCATACTCTGCCATGTACTTGTCCAATTTATCAAGATAGATATTGGCAAGTACAGGACTGATGATGCCACCTTGCGGTGTCCCGTTATATGTGTGAAAATATTTCCAATCTTCGATGTACCCTGCATTCAGGAATTTACGGATAAGCCGAATGAAACGGACATCGTTGATGCGTTCTTCGAGGATTCCTATCATCACATCGTGATTGATGTTGTCAAAGAATCCCTTTATATCGCCCTCAATGTACCATTTTACCCCACAGAATGATTTTTCAATCTGTTTAAGGGCGGTGTGGCAGCTCCGTTTGGGACGGAAACCATGCGAAGTGTATTCAAAACTTTCCTCGTATATGGCTTCCAATACCATTTTAACCACCTCCTGCAATAACTTATCTTCCGTAGCAGGAATACCCAGAGGACGCATTTTTCCGTTTTTCTTGGGTATATATGTTCTCCTTGACGGTTTAGGCTGATAGCTTTCATCCTTCAATGATGCTATCAGGTTTTCAATGCGCTTGATGCTCATGCCGTCAATGGTTTTACCGTCCGTTCCCTCCGTCATATTGCCTTGTTTGGGGGCAATTCGCTGGTAGGCAACGGCGTACATCTCCGTATTGAAAAGAATACGGTACAGACGCTCGTACTTGTAATTCAAGTCCTTGCTGTGTCGATTCAAACTGTTTAATACTTTTGCCGAATTTCTCATAATGTCTCTCACATCATTCATTAATCGTATTAAAAATCTCTGCTGTCCCCCTTTGCCATGTACAAGCCATTAACTTGCTCGGACTACTACGGGGACTCCGTTACCATGTCGGAATTTCGGGAACTGCTTCCTATAGCCCTTGCGGGCTCCGATTTAGGTAATCCCAGTTTACTATATCTTAACTGTTGGCATGACAAGTTGTCGGATATGACTTCCACCTTTTACCGTATATTACGGTTGCGCTGCAACAAGTTCTTGCTCTTTCTACTCTACGACTGCAAAAAGAGTATTGCAGTGATGACGGTTAAGAACTATCCAAACAACGGTAGTTCCCATAGTTACCTTACGTCACAGTCTGGTACAGGGACCGCTCAGATTATCATTCAACCAATTCGGGTTTTATCCTCGTACTTGTCTTATCATCGCTATTCAGTCGCAGTTTGGTAACTAACTGACTTATAGTTGTCCCGACGTGCTACACTCCCTGCCGCCTTTCGTTGGACAGATAAGTCGGTGATGATAGGTCGTTTTCAAAGAACACTTGCCTAATCCTTGCCAAAGGGACGATTAAGATATAGCCTTGACTGGCGCACCATAGACATACATCGAGAAGCCCTTCTCAATCTGCTGCTTGATGAAACTGTTTACCACCGCGTATGACTTTCCGCTGCCCGGCGTACCCAGCACGATGGAGGCGCGGAATGGGTTCACCACGTTGATCCAGCCGTTGTTCCAACGTTTCCTATAATAAAAGCGGGTGGGCAGATTGACCGAATACTCGCTTTCGATGAGCCGTGTTTCCTGCATGAAGCTCTCGTTCTCGTTGTTGAACACGTCATCCATAAGGTTGTGTTTCAACAGGCGGCTCATCCACAGACCGCCCATCAGCAGGCAGACATAGCCCGTGCCTACGGTCAGCGCGTAAAGTCCCGTCACCGCTTCAACCGGCAGCGGCAATGCCAGTATCCACCAGTTGAGGAAGAACAGCACGAACCCTGTGGCAAGTGCCGTCCAGATCCTTCCCCAAGTGATTTTCTCTCCCTTGACACCCTTCGTCCCCAGACAGGACAGGGCAAGGAGGAGGACGGCGAACAGTTTCGTGTAGAGGATGGAACGGAACAGCCCCGCCGTGTGGTTGAAATTCATCAGGATTCTGTCCACCACGCCGATGTCCACGCTCCAGAGCCGTATGGCTTCATAGCAGAACCAGTACACGTTCATGACCACTAAAATAATACTCACGGCACGCAGAA
>ERZ650918.1267-NODE-1267-length-22922-cov-2.802248_pt1 | contig 22922 bp, 22 predicted proteins | sample MGYA00514758_ERZ650918 | MGnify/ENA metagenome assembly ERZ650918 | reverse complement strand
ATTTACAGCCAGTCAAATTATTGGTGGTACAGGATAAGGAACGGCTAAATAGTATTGCAAAGGCTGGAAATATTTATAATGATTACTTATAGAGCATGAAATAGGTATATGTGGAAATAATGCAGCTGCCGAATCAATCGCTTGAGTTTGGAAATTCAAGCGATTGATTCGGTATATAGGTTACTTATAAAATTATAATTATGATGAAAACGGGAACCAGCATCCAGATGACTAAAAGCCAGGGGAATTTCCGTCCTATAAACCAGCTAATGAGGATATCAATCAGTAATATCGGGATTAGAAGCAGGCAGCCGGGAATCAGCAAAGTTTCCCAGTGATACCAGTGAAAAAATCTTCCGTAAAATACAGCAGCCAGAAGGAATACGGCAGCTATCAGAAGGAGTGATCCTACAAAGGCTGCACTGCATCGAATGAACGCGTAAATCAGTGGATTTACGGGTGTAGCATGGGTGATTACAGATGTTCTCTGTTCCGATTTTGAAAAGAAGAATGACAGAAAGAACAGGGTGCCAATCCATAAAAGGGGTAGGAGCCGAAGAAGATAGTCACAAAAACTTTGCACAGAAAAGGGAGCCGTCTGTTCGATTCCTAAAAGCGTTACCTGATTTAAGATCTGCCATCCGGTAAATAGAATAACGGCCAGGATACCAACAAAAAATTGATTCCAAAGAAGCCTTTTTAATTCGTAAAAAAAGATTCTAGTCAAGATTTAAATCCTCCTCTGTCAGCCCGCAGGCATCTAAAAATTCCTGTTCAGTCAAGTAGGGGTACATGGGATCCACTTCCCGGTTAAAAAGCTGGTACAGAATCTGATCCATCGCTTCCTCGCCGCCAACCAGTTCTTCTGCTTTTAAAATTTTTAGAGGCATTTCATTGTAGTACCGCATGGTAGAGAGTTGGTTGGAAATGTCCAAACGTTTTTCTTCTGGCAGTGCCTCCAGGTATTGGGGATTGCGGATGTAAAAGTTATTGTAATAGTCATCAACTGCTGTTTGCCACTGGTCAATGTAATGTTCTTTGGCATACGCGTCTCCGTAAAGATCTTTGATGATCCGGTATGTGGTATAAACGGTTAGTCCTTCCGCAGACCAGGCACTGTCTGGCTGGGAGACATCGAACATGGCTCCAAGTCCCCACCACTGATGAACCATTTCATGGATCATGACTTCTCCGGGGATTGCACCTTTATCGGAATCATGCAGATTTTGGGCAGTAAAATCCTGTTCATCTACCAGACTGACACCGGAACGTGCATATCCGCCATTAGCGATACGACCTTGAATTAGTTTTAAAGAGTCGAAAGAGAAGAACTGGGGCATTCCATAATGAGAGGAGCAGTATTCTATAACTGTTTGGATTGCTTCTGCGGCATTGGCTTCTTCCATGATCGGCTGGTGCTTACGACCATAATAGAACTGAATTGTTGTACCCACAGCTTCAATATCCTGGCGGACATAGTCTCCTGCATAGAGAATACCACGGTTTTCTGTATCTTCGATTCGCCATGTAATGGTTCCGTTGTCATGCTCTGCTTCTTTTTTTGCCTCGGCTAGTCCAAACGGGATTACAGTCATGGTGTCTGGAAGAGTAATATCTGTGATGGAAGAAAACGTACCATCTGCAGTTCCTGCATTCATGATTACAGGAACCAGAGCCTGATTTTCCAGACATAAATACTTTGAGCTGATCTCCGGTTTTCCCTGCATGGTTTCCATGAGATTCCAGTCCTGTGGGAATCCATGGTAGTCAAAGCAAAGATCGATGGACTCAAGAGCAGGGATCGTGACATTTAAAAGTGCCATATTGGATTCCTGATAATCGTCAATTTGGAAAGGCACAGGCTGGCCATTGGCCTGGACAGAATTTACCTTATAGCCGGGATTGATTGCAAATGCCACCTCTTGCTCTGTTCCTGTTGTATTTTCAATTTGGAAGGATGCAGTGCCGGATACGGTTCCCTTGGAAAGATTGGGATGGACATCTGTGACCCTTTTTTCACAGAACACTCCCTCCAGGTAGGGAATTTCAAAAAAGGTGGTGGCAGACAGATCCGGATTGCTGTGATCCAGGAATGGCTGAAACTTATATAAAAAGCCGCAAAAAGCAAAAAGGCAGACTGTAATCATGGGACGCCAGAAGCGGCGGATACTGTACTTCATGGAACCCAAGGGACCTTTGCCATATTGTCGAATACACAGATAGGATAAGAGCCAAACTGCTGCCGCGCCTGTGATCCAAGTAAAACGCATATAAGCTACCGAACGGAAGATACGGAAATTTGTAAAATCATCTGAGATTGCCCATACGCAGGGGTTGAGCCAGCACAGCTGCCAGTTGTCTTTCCAGATGGTCAGGCTCAGTCCGGCCAGGGCAGCCAGTATGACGATAGACAGATCCAGACGGCGGGTGAACTGATATGCACAAGAGGACAACAGGATAGCAATGGGTATGGCCATTCCCATAAATAAAAAGTAGCATAAGAAATAGGTTAGGCTATCAAAAACACTTCCAGAAGCCATCATGGTAAATGGCATCCAGACAACTACAGTGATACTCCATGCTAAACCAGCGGTACCTATAAGAGACAACAGACGGATGCAGGAAACAGTCAGTGGAGAGACAATTGAATATAGGAGCGCCTCCATCTGCCCGCGTTTTACCCGATTCCATTCCCAGACAGTCAGGAATGCAAACAGAAGGCTGGAAAAGATTCCAGCGGCCAGGGATGGATTGGCCAGATAGGTCCCCAAAGTGGTAGCCTCCGTTGGTTGATATAGAAACAGACCCATGACAGGGGAAAGAACGGTAAGTCCCATAATCAGCCAGGTTAGAGGCGAACGCAGAAGACGCCGGAACTCTAACCAGAATAAGGAAAAGATTCTCATCGCAGTTCCTCCTTGGAGATCAGATAAAGGTAGGCGTCTTCTAAGGTGGGTTCTTCGGCGTGAGCGTAAGAGGGAAGTGTTTCCCATACCCCCCTGCAGCGTACCCCAAAAGCAGTATTGACACGGCTTGTAATGTGAAGACCCTGCTCATGGGACGTGTCCTGTTCAAAAAAGGTGCCTACGTGTCCAGCGGCGAGCCGGATCAGGTCAGACGGTGCTCCAGTAAAGAGGATGGAGCCGTGGTGGATAACAATCAGCTGGTCACAGACAGACTGTACATCCTCGATGATATGGGTGCTTAAAAGTACCAGACGTTCCTGGGCAGCCTGGGAAAATAAGTTGCGGAAGTGGATCCGTTCTTCTGGATCCAATCCTACGGTTGGCTCATCAAAAATCAGGAGTTTTGGATCGCCTAAAAATGCTTGGGCAATTCCAACCCGCTGACGCTGACCGCCGGACAGGGTTCGGATCCGGGCATTGGATTTTTCCGTAAGGTTGACTTCCTGGATTACTCTAGTCAGAATGGTTTTTGTGTTGGATAATCCCTTTAAGGCAGCCATATAGTCCAGGAACTGATAAACAGTCAGCTCTTCATAAAGTCCAAATGTCTGGGGAAGGTATCCCAAGTGGCTTTTTAACAGATGTTCCTGTTTCAAAAGTGGCTGTCCATCTACAAGGATACTTCCGTTTGAAGGAATCAAGGCAGCTGTCAGAAGCTTCATCAGTGTGGATTTTCCAGCACCGTTTGGTCCCAAAAGTCCGATCATGCTGGGAGCTTTTAGTTCCAGACTCAAATTTGAAAGAGCTTGTTTCCCATTGGGATAGGTCATACTTAAATCCTGAATGCGAATGTCCATGTTGTTATATCCTTTCGTTTTTAGATTCCTGCATTTTTAGGTTGGACAGTTTTTGTTCCACCCTGCATTTCACATCATCACTCAGTGGGATGGAATCAGCGGCAGCCTTTAACTGTTCTGCAATATAATCATCCAATGGATCCTGACCGGGAATATAGTTGGATGGGATGGTATTTGGGTTTTCTTTTGTCATAAGCGGCCTCTCTTTCTGTTGGTATTTTATATCAGAGTTCCATGATCCAGTTTCAAAATGTGATCCGCTGCCTGAGCGACTTCCCTGCTGTGGGTAACAACGATGACACATTTTCCAAGCTCATGGGCTGTTTGTTTTAGGAGTTCAATAATCTCTCCTGTTGTGGTTTCATCCAGGTTTCCAGTTGGTTCATCAGCAAGAAGAACCTTTGCTTCACTGGCCAGAGCACGGGCAATCGCCACTCTTTGCTGCTGACCGCCGGATAACTGGAGGACATTCCGGTTCCAGGCATACTGTGGGATATTTACTTTGGTGAGAAGTTCTCTGGGATCTTTGGTTCCGCCCAGCTTTACGTTTTCCTGAGCGGTAAGATAATCAATCAGGTTATAGTTTTGAAATACCAGAGAAATATGGTGTCTGCGATGGAAATTAAGTCCACATTTTTGAATATCCTCCCCATCGTATTGGATTACTCCTTCGCCAGGAGTGTCCAGTCCGGCAAGAAGGGAGAGAAAGGTGGTTTTTCCGGATCCGCTGGAGCCTATGATGGAATAAAATCTGCCCGCTTGAAATCCGGCGGATATTTGGTGCAGCACAGGGATGTTTTTTTGTGTTCGGTAAGTATAACTTATATGGTTTGCTTCCAAAATCATTGCAAGACCTCCTAACTCATTTCGCTCAAAATTTCTCTTGGCTTTTTGCGGAACATCGTAATTCCTGCAAGAGAAACAGATAATAAGGTTAACAGTGTGATGCTGATGCCATCAGCACAGAACATGGATGAGGACAGAGATATCTGTACATCCGTTACTGTCAGCTCTGGGGCAACATATTCAGTCTGTATTTGATTTGCCGTTTGATCTTCTTGAAGCTGTGCCTGTTGTTCCTGTTGAACGACCAGGTATTCAGCCGCAGTTTTGGAAACCATGGGAGCAGCCAGAAAAGAAAGGCTGACGGCAATAATTCCGATGAAAAAGGCCTCCAGAATCATTTGAAAAAGGATTTCCAGCTTTGAGATTCCTAAGGACATCAGGATCCCTATTTCATGGGTTCGGCTTTTCATCCAGAAAACAAAAATAAGGGATAAAATAATGAAACTGGCACCAGCAATAATGAGTAAAAGCATTTGGCTGATATGCTCCAGGTCATTAAAATTGGATGCCATAGTATCCAGATTTCCATTGTTATCAATCAAATCATACCGTTCCCAGTTGATGTCAGTCTGTTGGATTCGTTCCTTTACTGCTTCGTATTCACCGACCTGTTCAACTTTGAAATAGGCTTTTTCAAACAGTGGGGAATCCTGTTCCGCTTTTGCCGGAAAGTCCAGATTTGTAAAAATAATGTTTTCGGAGCGGTAGGTGTCGCCGGACATATAAGGAGTCATAGGTTCCCTGACCTGGTAGATACCTACAATCTCTGCATATTGGATTGGACCTTCCTGCTTAACAGGGGAAAAGCCGATCCGGTCACCGACTGTAAGATTATTTAAAAGGGCAAGTTCTTCTGATATTACGCAGACATCCTGGTCTTGGGGGACAGTCATACGCCCATCTTTTATGGTTACGACTCCATTTAAGACATTAGAATCCAAATTCATCGTGCGGTTGCCTACCAGGGAAACACCTTTAGAATCATAGGTTTGATCTTTGTCCGGATCTTCAATTCGGGAAAATCCCTCTGGCTTTACAGGAGTTGGAACCGTTGTAATATTGTAATCAGAGATTCCGGAAGCAGCAGCTATTTTTTCAATGTCTTCCCGGACGAGGGATTCAAAAGAATGATCCGTCCACACATATCCGGAGGGCTGTCCATTGCTGATGATCGTTTCTGCATGAACGCCTTGATAACTGCCGCTTTGTCCGACTCCGAACTTTTCTTCGATTGCTTTAAATGCTTCCTGAAGACGTTTGTTTCGATTTTCCGGGTTTCCTTCTAACAGGAAACCGGCCCCGATTGCCTGCCGGGTGCTGTCTTTTGCTGCAATATTAGCAGAGCGGCTTGCCATACCAGACAGAAACAGAAGACTGATCGTACCGATTACAAGAAGCAGAAGGATGCTTTTGACTGGTTTTCTGAGGCAGGATCGGATGGCTCTTTGAAATAGATTCACATTATCCCTCCATTCTGGATAAGATATCTTTTGGGTTGGTAGTTAAAACGGGAACCAGGGACAGCAGCACTGCTGTCAAAATTACCAGGCTGCCAGTTGCAAACAGAATGACAATTTCTTTCATCTGAAGGCTTGGCGTCATGACAAGTGCGAGTTCCGAGGCTGAAAGGATGGCCTGCACTACATTAGCACTGAGAGTTCCAAGACAGCACGCCCCTATGGCAGCCAGGAGAAAGATCATGACAGATTCCAGAAAGGTCTGGAGAAAGATGGCTCCCTTTGACTCTCCAAGACTGATGAGTACAGCCATTTCCCTCTGACGGCTTCTCATCCACATACACAGAAGCAGAGAAACAATAACGGTTCCGGACAAAAGTGTGAAGGCCATCATAAGTTTTGTAATCCGAATGATCTGTTCCAGAGGGGCTTTCATCTGCTGGTATAAGAGATCGGAGGATGTAACTTCTGCCTTTTCTCCCAACAATTCCTGCAGTTTCTCAGCCAGAGTCTCTGTCTGCTCTGGCTGATCGGTATAAACAATCAATCGGTTAAACCGATCGGCACCAAATAGGGCTATATAGGATTTGGCATCGATAAAAATCTGATTTTCGATACGGTACAGGGAATCCAGAGTATTGTCCTGTTGGTGTTCATTTCCGGAAAGAAACAGGCCACAGACGGTTGCGGAAATGGTTTTTCCATGCTCATTTTCCAGACGAATCCGATCTCCGATGGAAATACCATTGATTGTGGCAAATGTTTCATTTATGACTGCACTGGAATCAGACTGTGGATTGATCAGTTTTCCACCGGTCAGGCGATAGTTCTGTGTGGCAAAGGGGCCATCTTTTTCTAAATCGTCATAAGCGGTTAAATGAATCTGTGAATTTTCCGGTTTCTGAGAATCACTGGCTGTAATGGGTAAGAAATCGGAAAGATAACCTGGGCTTTCTGCATGACGGTTCAGGAATGTGACATGAGGCAACTGTGCTGCAGCAGAAATATCCTGACTGGAAAGCTGGTATGTATCCTGCGTGATCTCACAGACTGCTTTCGCCTTTGATTTTTCCTGCATAGACACTTTGGTTGTTTGGGCGGCATGAAGAATCATGACAGTGCCGAGGATCATACTGTTTACCAGTAAAAGGATCAGAAATAATAAAACAGTTTTTGACCGTTTGCGGAACAGGTATAAGCAGGCTCTGTGATAAAATGACATGATAGTTTCCTCCCTGCTTATTCGTAACGGATCAGGAAAATCTGCTTGGCCAGAATCGCTCCGGATTCGTCTGCTTCACCATAGACAGCGATAGATGTTTCTTTTTTGATATCTGCGGCACTTGCGGTTTCCAGTGAAAGTGCTCCAGTAGATTGGTTGATGCGGGCAAGCTGGAACGTGCAGTTTTCCAGATAGTTGACAGTAAGGAGATTTTCCGCATTTTCTGAATCAACGGCCATGATGGCAGCCCCGGCATCCGTTACTGAGAGCGGGTTAATGGTCAGCCCCGTATCAGAAAAAGCAGTTACCTCACCAGAGACAGTGGCAGAATTCAGTAATTCTTCTGCACTGGCAGGCACATTGTTCGGATGTGTTTCCGAGGATTCCTGTTGAGCTTGTTCTGTTTGGGGCTCAGATACAGCACTGGTCTGCTGCATTTCGGTTTCTGCCTTAACAGGCTGATTCTGAGGTTTACCCTGACACCCAGCCAATGAGAAAATACATAAGAGAGTTGCGAATCCTACTGTTATTTTTGTGTGTTTCATGTGATATCCACCTTTCTGTTATTTCTATAAGGCTTGAAATGCCCATAGATTACTAATTTGATGTTCCAGTGTTTGATAATCCCAAAGTTGATTGCTTCGCTCTTTACTGTTGGGATCCTTTATGATAAATTTTCCATCCTTGAGTCCCGTGATAACAATGAAATGTCCAGTTGTTGTAAAATCACCGGGACGCATACTGCAGATGATTGGCTGTCCAGATGACAGGGCGTTTTCCATTGCGGATTGAGAGAGGGTCAATTCTTCTCCGATAATGCCGAAATGGGATGCACCATCGCTCATCAGAGACCAGCTGGTGCCCGAATCTGGGGCATAATACCCTTGCTGCGTGGCATAGCTGGCTATTGTATAGGGGGTAATGGTGTTTTTGCCGGTTAGACCAGCAATTACCATAGACAGGCAGGTAGGACCACATCCGTTTACCGCTATTACTTCATCCCCATACAATGCATATCCCCATCGTGGATCGTATTGCAGAAGGAGCGGATAGGTTCCAAGTTTTACATCACCGATGGTATCAGAGAAAACCTCTCCTTTTTTATTGGGATACTCCAATACAAAGTCCAACATATCCAGATTTTTGGATAACATTTCGAGGAGTTCGGAGGGGTATTCCTGAAAGTGATCGATAATGTCCTGTATTTTTGGCTCCTGTTTTTTCAATGTCTGTAAGGTTTGCAGCAGATCTGCATCCGTAGAATTTTCTATCGGAGTATCGGATACATTGCCATTTTGATCTGCTGCCATGATTATATAATCAGAATCTGAATCAGATGGTGGGGAAGAGCGGCTCCTGTAAAAAAGACGGACAGCACATATGCTGATAACTGAAATAAGTATCAGGCCTAATATCATACGGAAAATGTTTCGACGATTGTGTTTTTTTCGCCGTTTCCGAGGCCGTTGTTGACATAGCAATTGAATCCCTCCTTTGCTGTTTTCTGCATACCATTTTATTCAAAAACTTATCTAAAACTCCTCTAAGAAAAAGAAAGATTTTGATGAATTTTTAGAGGACTTTTAGAGATTTTCCCTGGTATATTTGATATACTGAACCGTGAAAAAGAAAGGGATGATTTATTGTGAAGATACTCATATTGGAAGATGATATAGAGCTGAGTTTGGCAATGAAGCAGGAACTTTTGAGAAATGATTATATGGTGGACTGCTGCAATGATGGGGAAACAGGGCTTCTCTACGCACTGAATGCAGAATTTGGATATGATCTGGCCATTGTTGACCGGATGCTGCCGGTCATTGATGGTCTGACAATTATTAAAGCCATGCGTAAAAAAGGAATTTCGGTTCCAGTAATTATTATTACAGGAATGTCCTCTATTGATGACCGGATTGATGGTCTGGATGGAGGAGCAGATGACTATCTGGTCAAACCGTTTTATATCCGTGAACTATTGGCAAGGGTACGGGCTTTGACCAGAAGACCTCATGAAATGAAAGAGCAGGATATTCTTTCTTATCAGGACTTAAAGCTGGAACGCTCCAACCGGAAACTTGAGGCCAATGGAAAGGAACTCCTGTTGACAGCCAAGGAATCGGAGCTTCTGTACACCTTACTCAAATCACCGGAAACGCTTCTGACAAGAGAACAGCTGGTTCTAAAAGTTTGGGGAACTGATTCAGACATTGAACCTGGAAATGTAGATAACTATATTTCCTTTCTCAGAAAAAGGCTAAAGCAATTAAATAGCATATGTGAGATTAAGACTATTTATGGAAGCGGATATCAGTTGAGGTGCAGCCTATGCTGAACCATTTATTTCAAAAACTGCACCTGTTTTTTGTTATGACAATCATGGTAATTGTTACGGGCGTGATTGGATTATCCTTTTCCAATCATGTAAATGCAAGCGAGGCGGCAGAAGTAACCTTTTTACAGAGAATGACAGCGCTGATCGTTAATCAGCTGGAGGAAGAAGGGGCGAATGCAAAAGAAGTTCTTTCTGCCTATGAAAAAGATATGTCTGTATCATCAAAATTGACCGATGCATATGGAGAACTTCTCTACGAGAGCAGAACTGGTTTAGAGGATATTGAAGGACAGCTGAACAATGTGGGAATGCAGATTGTTACCTATTCGGCAGAAGAGGAAGGCAATCAGGCCAAACTTCCAGCCGTGGAAGGAATGGTTGAGATGAAAGGAAACCATTATGAGAGGTATCTGATTAACCTGGCCCATTTTACTTCCGAAGATGATACAAACAATTCATTGACTCTGGTTTATGAGCAAACGCCTATATTTCAGATGTTTTTGGAACAGCTGCCGATGTATCTGGCAATCTGGATTGTCACACTGCTTTGTGTCAGTCTGGTCAGCCGCTTTTTGCTGAAGAAAGCCTTGGAGCCAACCGAGCGTGTGATGCAGAGCCAGAAAGAGTTTGTTGCTTCTGCCTCCCATGAATTGAAAGCACCATTGGCTGTGATTGTGGCAAATGTGGAGAATATGCAGCATGAAGCACAAAACGAAGGGCTTCAGGGGAATTTAAAAGTCATTGATTCGGAGTGTATGCGTATGTCCCGTTTAATTAAGGATATGCTTCTTTTAGCGTCATCGGATGCGGAAAAGTGGACGATCCATACTTCTGAGGTCAATGTGGATACGCTGCTTATTTCTTTGTATGAAGCCTATGAACCGCGGTGCATGAAAAAGAAGATAAAATTGACTTTGGATCTGGGAGAAGAGTTATTTCCAGTTATTATGACAGACAAGGAGCGATTGTTCCAGCTGCTCAGTATCTATCTGGATAATGCACTGCATTATAGTCCAGAGGGAAAAGAAATCCAGATCCGGGTGGATATGTCTTCAAAAGAACTGACGTTCTGGATTGCAGATCATGGAATTGGCGTGGAAGAAAAGGACAAACCATTTATCTTTGATCGGTTCTACTGTGCAGACCAGTCTCACACAGATAAATCGCATTTTGGGCTGGGGTTAAGTATTGCAAAAGAACTGGCCCGGATGTTGCAGGGAAAGATTGGTATGGAAGATACGCCGGGGGGAGGGGCCTCTTTCTTTTTCACACTGGATTTAAAATGATAGAAAAGGAATGGACGATTCAATGAAGGGAGTTCTTTCATGAATCAAGCATTAATTGAAAAGATATTTGTGGAATACAATGGGATACTGAAATTATTGAATATTTCATTATTCTGTTGAATAGTAAAAAATTTATAATTGCGGATCCAGCCTGTTAAAAAAAACGGTATCTTGACGGGCTGTAGAAGCACGCCATAATTTTATCCCTTCAAGCTCCGTTTGGAGTTTGGGGGGATATTTTCATGTGCTGGAATTGTATGCTGCGAATTCGTAGCTGCACGATTCAATTTTTGATTTAAAGTTTTCTGTTAAGAAACATAACAGCGAAATAGGTTTTATAGAGATTTTTGAAAGCTGGTTATGGAAACAGGATGTTTGTGGTCAGAAAAGTGAACTGTTAGAGCATATAAAACATGAAATAAGTGTCTGTATGGATAAAACTGTCTGTGCAGGCATTTTTTTGCGTTCTGAGAGCGAAAGTTTCAGGTGTCGAAGCCCTCCGCTTGTCCTTCATTTTCGAGAAATTGAGCGAATGAAGGAGGACAAGCTATGGCAAAGCCATATAAAATACCAGATTTTAGAAAAATGTATCCGGAAGCCAGCGAGGAAGTCATCGCTGTTTTAAGAACAACAGAAAGAAAAATGCAGTATCAGGAATATGACTTAAAAAGAGCGAGGAATATTGTGGATCCGAAAACAGGAGAAGTAATGACGGTTCCAAGCAGAGAAGATTCTTATGAGAGGCTGCAGGAGATGGCGGTACAGTTTCCAGAAGAAGACGATGGTGTGGAGGATCAGATCTTACAAAAGTTGGAATTTGAACGGTTACATAAAGCAATTTTGACACTTTCAAAAGAGGAGCAGTGGCTGATCCATGAACTTTATTTTGAAAATCAGACAGAGCGAGAAGTAGCAAAACAAATGAGTGTCTATCACAATGCAGTTCATAAACAGAAAAAGAGGATTTTGGAAAAACTAAAAAAAATATTAGAAAAAAATTGATTTTAGGGTGTGCAAAATCTTCTGCCAGCGTGGAAAAAAGTGAAGGGGATTGATTTCCCCTTCTGTTCCTTGGCAAATACTGTTTTGACAGTCATATCCGGCAATACAGATACTTTAGCTGTTCAGCCCAAAAGGAGAAGCACAGAGGAGAATCCGCCATGACCACCTGCAGACGGTCAGAGGGTCTGTCAATAAGATGACATCAAAGGTGCAGAGCGGGAACGATTTGTCCTCAAAGCAGTCTATGGCAGGCTGCCTGCAACGACCTGAACAGCCTATAATGATACTTCCGTCCAGTCACAGCCCCTTAAGAAGGGATCACGCAATGAGGGCGGCTCGGAGAGATCCTCGGAGGGGATAAATCCCATGACAGCCATGAGCCATGGCTGGTTTGCATTGCCGCCCAGAGAGAACAACAGGATCACTTATGAGTGTTCCTGTTGGTATCCGGTTCCGGGAAGTAGTGTCGAATAGGAGCCAGTGAAAATGAAGAACAAGTGATTTTATAACAGAAACTACGGTGACAGTCTTATGCAGAGGATTCATACCGAATCAATCACAGAATAAGGCTGTCACTGCCCTTGTGTTATAAAGTCAAAAGGGAAAGCGAGGTGAACATCACGATAAAAAAAGGAGACATTTATTATGCAGATCTGACTCCCGTTGTTGGTTCTGAACAGGGAGGGATCCGCCCGGTTTTGATTATTCAAAATGATATTGGCAATTATTACAGCCCAACCGTAATCGCTGCAGCAATTACCAGCCGATTTCAGAAGCATTCCATTCCTACTCATATTCAGCTAGAGCAGGAAGTAAGAGGACTTCGTAGAAATTCGGTCATCTTGCTGGAGCAGGTGAGTACCATTGATCGTATGCGACTGAAACGATACATAGGAAGCTTGAATGGGAGCATGATGCAGAAGGTGGATCGGGCTATACTCATCAGCTTTGGATTAAAAGAACAAAATCGGGCATAGAATGGTGTTTGGATGTTTGACAGGAGGCAGGAATGGAACAGAGAAGAGGGGCATGGATTTATTGTGCGATTGATGCACCGGATGATACCCATGACACATTGAAAGAACAATTTAAACAGTTGATTGATTATGCAGACCAGATGGAACTTGGAGTGGTCGGGAGCTCCAGTGATGTAGGAGCAAAACCACTTTGGGAGAGAAATGGATTCCGGCAGTTTGTAAGCCAGGTTCAGAAAGGTAGTGTGAAGGTGCTTTTGATTATGAATAGGAACTGCCTGTCTAGGTCTTCCATGCAGCTGGCAAGGGTACAGATTTTGCAGGAGAGCCATGGAGTGCGTGTTTATTCCCCAATGGAGGGAGAGATTGGATTCAGCCATTAAAAATAAGGAGAAGCTGGCAATGAAAGCAGAAGATAAGAGGATGGTGGAACGGATTATGGGTACAGGTACGATGGGGTATGCCTATGAGTATCCATATGGTGGAGGAGCCAGAAAAGAGTATATGTTGGCACTGACTCCGGAAAATCTGGCGAACTTTATAGGTGCAAGAGGATGCGAAGCAGAAAAAATTATTATAACTGACATAGCGGACAGGTTGGTTGTGAACACCATGTTTGGAATGTTAGATGTTTGTCCTAATCAGAAGTTATGTAGGAGAATTGTGCAGCATCTGTTACCGATTCAGATGGGAGAAAAAGAGGCAGGTAAAGTGTTAGCTGTGGATCGGAATGTGTCAAATCAATACTTTGCTATGGAAGATGAAGTAGTTACGATGGCAGAATACCAGATGTTATAGGAATTACTGGGTGGATGGGAGAATGATAATGATTGGAATATTGATTATTGTAGTGGTAGGAATCGGTGGCTTTTTGGTAACTGCTGGTATTGCATTTGAAGTGGCAGGGAGCTACCAGATAGATTAAAGAAATGGGGAGGGACTTGGCTTGGAGAAGAAAGAGAGCAGGGAAGTCAATTATAAGTTGGCTGTGAAACTGTTGGATCTGATGTTGAAAAATGGTTTTTTACTGCCAGAGGAATATGAAAAAATTGATGCTTTAAACCGTCTGACATTTCAACCGGAACTTTCCAAAGTATATGCTTAAATTCCTGGATATCCTGCAGAAATTGTGGTATTGTGTGGTACTAACAGGAGAGATGATTATAAGAAAAGTATATCTGAATTCTGAAAAATGGAGGAAAGGAGAAGAAAAATGAAAGCAAAAAAGGAAAAGAAAATCACGCGGATTGAGCCAGTTCGTACCACACAATTCCTTGAAAAAACACAGATAAGACGAGTGTGTGCGTATTGCAGGGTCAGTACAGATTCTGAACATCAAAAGAATTCATTTGAAGTTCAGGTTGCATATTACAGCCACCTGATTGGAGAACACAATAACTGGATTTTTTCGGGCATCTATGCAGATGAAGCAAGAAGTGGAACCCGGATGGATGGCAGGGACGAATTTTTGAAAATGATGCGGGACTGTCGACATGGACAGCATGATTATATTATCACGAAATCCGTTACACGGTTTGCCAGAAATACAGTAGACAGCATTCAGGCGATTCGTGAATTAAAGGCTCTTGGAATTGGCGTATACTTTGAAAAGGAACGGGTTGATACCCTTTCTGAAAAAAGTGAACAGCTTCTTACCATCTTAAGTTCCATTGCCCAGGGAGAATCAGAGAATACTTCTACCAATGTCAGATGGTCTGTGGTACGGAGATTTCAAAATGGTACCTTTATCATCAGTGAGCCTGCTTATGGATACTGTAAAGATCCAGATGGAAATCTGATCATTGAACCGAAGGAAGCGGCAGTGGTACGAAGAATTTTTGAAGCATACCTGGGAGGGATGGGTTCCTATGCAATCGCCCGGAGCTTACAAGAGGAGAGAATCCCTACCAGCCGGAAATCGAATGGCTGGCAGGAGGGAACCGTCAAAGAAATTCTTAAAAATCCGGTTTACGAAGGGGATCTGCTTTTGCAGAAGACCTGTACTACAGAAGGGGTACCATTTAGAAAAAAACGGAACCATGGAGAACTTCCCCAATATCTGATCCGCGATAACCATGAACCCATTATCAGCAGAGAAGAAGCGGAAGCAGTTCGTAAGCTCTGTGCATATCGAAAGGAACAGCAGTGTGTCGAGAACACAGAGGTATATCAGAACCGTTATGCATTTAGCAGCCGGATTCGGTGTGGGGTGTGCGGCAGCACATTCCGCAGGCAGAAAATATACATAGGAAAACCTTATGAAAAAGTCCTGTGGTGCTGCCATAAACATATTCAGGACAGAAAGGCCTGTGGTCAAAAGGCAATCCGGGAAGACGATATTCAGTGTTTGTTTACCAGGATGTGGAACCGACTGGCTGGAAATTATGAGGAAATCCTGATACCTTTGCTGGCAGGACTCAAAGCGGTTCCAAGAGATCCAAAGCAGGAAAAGGAGATTGGGGAGTTAAGTCATCAAATAGAGGAATTAAGAAAGCAGAGCCATATGTTGCGGCAAGTCCTGGTGGACGGTAACATTGGCTCTGCTGTTTTTATAGAAAGACGGAACCAACTGGATTCAGAACTGGAAACAGCGATCCACAGGAGGCAGCTTTTAGAGGAGGATCAGTTTTTTGAGCAGGAGATCATGCAAACAGAATATCTGCTGACCATATTTCGGAGCCGCCCAGCCAGGATGGAGGATTACGATGAAGAAGCATTTTTGATGATTATTGACCATGTGACAGTATATCCAGAAAAGAGAGTTCAGTTTTGCCTGAAAAATGGTTTGGAGCTGGAAGAGTCACTGGAGGAAGGAGACATGGCGGATGGCAGGAACTAAAAAGCAAAGGCATTTGCCAATCGGATATCGAATTCAAAATGGCAGGGCAGAGATAATTCCAGAAGAGGCAGAATTGATACAACGCATTTTTCAGGATTATCAGGAGGGAGCCACCATCTATGGAATTGCAAAGTGGATGACAGAGCTGGGAGTGCTGAATGCAAACGGACATCCTTCATGGAATCATGGCTCTATCGGAAATTTGTTGAAGAACCCAAGATATTGTGGGGATGAATATTATCCGCCAATTATTTCAAAGGAACTGTTTCAACAGGTACAGGAGAGACGGGCAAATAAGGCCAGTCAACTGGGACGCAGGTACCATCCAAACAGCTATGCAAACAAAGGCATTTTGAATGGGAAGATCTTTTGTGGAGAGTGTGGATTAGAATATCGAAAATATGCAAAGAAGCGGCAAAAGTCAGAAGAAGATAAATGGTGCTGGAAATGCTCCAAATATCAGAATGGAAGGAAGGTGTCCTGCGGAAACAGAATTCTGTCAGAGGAGCAGATTCAAAGTGCGGCTATGGAAGCTATAAATATGGTAGCAGAGCACCCGGAACTGGCTCAGATGGTTCAAAAAGAAAGAGTGACATTGGAAACACCTAAATACAGAAAGCTGACCAGACAGATTGAAGAACTTCTGCAAATGGAAGAGTTTTCAGCAGAAGAGATCAAAACATTGCTTTACGAGAGAGCAATGGAACAGTATCAATCCATGGAAATACAAAGCCAGCCTTATTATGCAGAGCAGATGGCAGAAATCCTGTGCAGAAGTGGAAAACAGGAACAATTTAATGAAGGATGTTTTCAAAAGACGGTGGAGAAAATCATGGTTTTTAAGAATGGAACCATGGATGTACATATGAGAAACGGAGTCATAATCCAGATTAAAGAGAATGGAGAGGAGGGAAGCAGCGATGCAGGCAAGTGTAAAAAAGAACATATCTGTCATACCGGCAAAGCCAGCTTATGACCGGAGCATCAGGCCGCAGATGCGAACCCTTCGGGTGGCAGCCTACTGCCGTGTCAGTACCTTGATGGAACAGCAGGAATCCAGTTATGAAGCCCAGGTGCAGTATTACACAGAAAAGATTAAAAGTAATCCCAATTGGAAACTGGCGGGGATTTATGCAGATGATGGAAAGAGTGCAACCAGTACCAGAAAGAGATCGGATTTCCAGTCTATGATCGATGACTGCATGGCAGGAAAGATTGACATGGTCATTACAAAATCCATCAGCCGGTTTGCCAGAAATACCGTAGACTCCCTGACCAATATCCGGAAGTTGAAAGAAAAGAACATTGCCGTATTTTTTGAAAAAGAAGGGATTAACACGCTGGAGGGAAGCGGAGAACTGCTGATTACGATCCTGAGCAGCCAGGCACAGGAGGAGAGCCGGAATATCAGCGAAAACTGTCACTGGGGAATCGTAAGACGATTTGAAGCAGGACAGGTCATTGTCAACCACAGTAAGTTCCTTGGATATACGAAGGACAAGGACGGAAATCTGGTGATTGTACCAGAAGAAGCGGAACTGGTGCGGCGAATTTACCGGCTGTTTTTGGAAGGAAACAGCAGCTATAGGATTAAAAGGATCCTGGAATCAGAGGGGATTAAGACGGTAACCGGAAATACCGTGTGGCAGGCAACCGTGATCGATAAGATGCTGACCAATGAGAAATACATGGGAGATGCCCTTCTGCAGAAGACCTATACCGTAGATTTTCTGACCAAGAAAAAGGTGGCCAATAAGGGGATTGTTCCCCAGTATTATATCGAGGATGATCATGAAGCCATCATACCAAAAGAATTATTTTATCGGGTACAGGAAGAGAAAGCTCGAAGAGGAAATATTTATCGGGCAGCTATTAAGAAAAAATGGGGAGAAGAAAAAAGTAAATACAGCGGCAAGTATGCATTGTCGGATTTGATGGTCTGTGCAGAATGCGGACAGCCCTACCGGAGGCAGGTATGGTCCAAATATGGAAAGAAAAGTGCTGTGTGGAGATGTGATAACCGGTTGAAACATGGTTCCGAGCGGTGCAGGAATTCCCCGACTCTAAAAGAGGAAATCCTCCACGAAGCGATTATGACGGCTATCAGCAAGGTGGTAGAGGATCAGGGCGAATTTGTACAGGCGTTCCGTGAAAACGTGATCCGGATTATCGGAAACTATGGAAGTAAAACAGAGCCGACAGAATACGATACGGAGATTCAGAAACAGGAGAAGCGTCTGATGACACTGATCGAAGAAAGTGCCAAGGGAAACTGCCAAGAGGCAGATTTTGACCGGGAATACCGGGGCGTTACAGAGCAGTTGAAGGAGCTGAGAAAAAAGAAAGAACAGTTCATGAAGGAACAGCGTCTGGCAGAAGCATATGACCAGAGAGTAGAAGGGATGGATGCTTATATGAAGAAAGCAGGGGTACTGAGCCGGGAATTCGATAATGACCTGGTGTGGAGGCTGATTCAGACGGTCAAGGTTATCAACCAGAATAAGATCGAGATCCAGTTCCGGTCGGGGATCGTGATGGTGCAGAGGCTGGATACATGGGAAGACTAGAAATGGATATTAAGGAAGAAATACGGGGACCGCCTAACTAAAAACATAAAATTCAAACATAAAATGAGTTGGAATGAACCTTGCAACAAAAGTGTGCCTGTGATAAAATTTAGGTATGATAGGGGAAGTGGATACTTCTGATAAAAACAGGCAGAGAAAGGAAGAGCAGATATGAGTAAGGATTGGGAAGAAAAGTTCAGGCCGGAAGATCTGCAGCGACTCCGCGGATTTCGCCTGATGGATGATGACTTTATGTCAAAATGTTTTGAGGAAAATATAGAGTGTACGGAGTTGGTACTGCAGATTGTGCTGGGCAGAGATGATTTGAAGGTGGAAAAGGTAGCAATCCAGCATCAGCTTAAAAATTTGCAGGGTAGATCAATTATTTTTGATATCTATGCTACGGATCATGCTGGAAAAAGATATAATGTGGAGATCCAGCGAGCAGATCGCGGTGCGGGAGCAAAAAGAGCCAGGTATCACAGCAGTTTGATCGATGCCAATGTGACGGAGCCAGGAGAGAAGCTGGAAAATCTGGTAGAGACTTATGTAATCTTTATTACAGAACGAGATGTGCTGGGAAAGGGAAAACCAATTTATCATATTGACCGGGTAATCAAAGAAACCGGCGAGAATTTTGGCGATGAGGCACATATTTTATATGTGAACGGTGAATACCGGGATGAGTCGCCTATAGGGATTCTGATGCATGATTTTTCCTGTACCGATGCCAAAGATATGAAGTATAGAGCATTGGCAGAACGTGTAAGATATTTCAAGGAAGATGAGAAAGGAGTGGCTGCTATGTGTAAGGCGATGGAAGATATGCGGAATGAGGCTGCTTTGGCAGCAGATTTAGCTGCCAGAAAGAAAATGGCATGCAGTTTACTTGAAGATGGTGAGTTGACTTATGAAAAAATTGCAAAGTATACTGGCTTTACAGTTGAGGAAATCCAGAAAATTGCTGTTCAAAAGGGAGCATAAATTTAGCTAGTGGTATGTAAAAGGATATCGGAAAGGGTTGCCCAATAGTAGGTGACCCTTTTCAAATATGAGGCAGTATAATGATGAAAAGTGATTTATATACAGGTCAGCTTAAATATAAAGATAAGGAGTTTACTTTTATATTTGATGGAGAAGAATTACGATTAATTGCTTCTGAATTGAATGAGTCAGAGAGAAGGTCTTTGTTTCTGGGTTATCTTGGACGAGGAATATCAATAACAGGGCAGACTGTAAAAATAGAAGAAGGATATTTGGTTGGAATTTGCAATGAAACCTTGCAGACTATTGTTTTTTTAACTAAAAAGGGCATGGATATAGTATATAGAAATGAGGTTTTGGTAGTTCCAATACTTGCATATATTATCCAGAAGTATAGACGGGAAACTGTAGATAGAATTAGCTTTAGTAATGCCGAAATTAATTGCATTCATCCGGTTAGTGAGTCTTTTACTGTAGAATATGGACCAGATATAGAGACCTATAGTAGAGATGGTGAGTTGAAGTTAATAACGAAAAAGTTTAGTGAAACAACTACAGAGAAACAAGAATTTTTATTAGAGGATAGGCGAGTGGTAGTTTATTTTGGTGTTTCAAGAGGAGTTAGCCATAAAGTTGGAGAATCACCACTGTCAATAGATTCTTCTCTTATATTTGAATTTGATCCAACAAATGATTTTGAATTTGTATTAGAAATATGGAGAATAGCCAAAAGTTTTTTGCAATTTTTATGCTATCGTAAGGATGTGCATTTACCTGTTGGAGATATTTACTCACCTTACGAGGAAGAAAAACATGAGAAATTTGCAACAATATATATTTTGGGGGAAGATGGAGCTGTAGATGTAGATTCTTTGAAAAGAAGGCGGTATATTAAACAGGAATATATTTCTGGTCATGAAGGTGAGATTTTTTCAGATATTATTAATCATAAAATATACCTGCGTCATTTGCCTGATACATATAAAGTGGGACATCATATTGATGCAGCAAGATTTGTAATGATAACAGCAGCATTTGAATGGGAATTTCGTAGAAATTATCCAAATGGCATAGAGAGAGGAGAAAAAACAAAACAAATTGAGCAAGAAGCAACGCAAGCAATACAGAAGTTAATTGATAACAGTACAGGCAAATTAAAAGATAAGTATAAATTTTTGAAAAAGCTTATTAAGTCTGATTCTCTGCAATCTGAAGTTGAACAAATGGGAAAAGATTATGGAGATATAATAAATCCGTTTGGAGAGTATTTGTATGAGTTAAATGGTCAAGAGTTATCGTATTCGAAAATGGGATTAAGATTAGGAAATCAAAGAAATCATTTTGCACATGGCGATATAGATGAAGAGTTTATAAATGAGTCATTGATTGATGTGGTTTTTCTGGAAACTGTGTTATATGCAATGCAATTACGATGTTATGATATTGAAAAAATAGATGTACAGAAAGCAATCAAGGATTTATTTCATTATAGTATCGCTATAAGATAACTTTGTAACAGATTATTCTTGCTAATTTCTCTCTGATTATTCAGTAAAACTATATGTAGTGGTGGTCGATTGAATTATTTTTACGATAAAAGTAAATTTGGTCTGAAAAAACATTAGACTTGACCCTATTACAGAGACTTAAGGTGCTAGCATATCATTATTTCTTTAGAAGTTTTGTCGTAGGACAAGAAAAAGAGGCTATACAAACTGTCATGGGTATTTGTAATGATATAAAAAAGTTGTGGGATGAGGTAACGAATGTGATTCGGGAGTTCTCGGAGTTTGTGGCAGAGTAAGGCGAGGGCAGAAGGCTGCCATTGGGGGGCTTGCAGCATTGCTCTTTTTTAATCACTTCGGGCTATGTTGTTCATATGATTGGTTGTACAATATTTAACAGAAGAAATTAAATACGATATACGAGGGAATATAAAATGAAGGGAATATATTCAGACTGTATAAAGTCATTAAAAGAATCAAATTTGTATGATAGCTTTATATGGATAGCAGAAGCCTCTTGCCAAAAGTATTCTGAATTAAACTGGATTACTGTTCATCCAATGTCAATGAGTGAAGCAGTACAGATTCTTAAAGAGCATACACCAACAAGTAGTAAAGAATTATTAAAAAGCAACTTACAGTGTTTAGCTCGTAAAGGGCTGCTGAAATATTCTGACTATAATGTAGAATATATTGATAATTTTGTTGATGATTTACATTCGGAGAATACAAATAAATATCTTGAAAATTTGTGTGAATTTGAAAATAGTATAACAGATGATAGCAAAATTGAACTTAGTCAAAAGGCACAAATATCTGGACTAGAATTGTACAGAGAAATATTAGACGATTTACAAACAGAACAAATTACTAGTCAATTGGAAAATTCGTTTCAAGAGGTGATTGATCAAAGTGTTCAAGAGTACAAATCTTATGTTGAGGAAACAAAATCTAGTCTTGAAAAAAGAGTGAATGATATAGAAAATAGCACTATAAAGAGCATAGAGATTATCTCTGTATTTGCGGCAATAATTGCACTTCTTATTGTGAATATGAGCAGTATAGCCACATTTGCGGAAAAAGGGCTAGGTGTCATATTGCTGATTAATACATCAACAATAGTTTGTATCGTAAGCGCAAAATAATTCGACGGATTGTGTTGCCCTAAAAATTATTCCATAATAATCATTAGAGAATGCAAGCATTTCACTTCATCTTCTCTTGCTAGAAATGATAGATGCGAGCATTTTACTCTATTCAAGTTATCCCTGTGTGTTAGGATAGTTGTCAGTGAAAGAAAAAAGATTTTGTGGTAGAATGATTACTATCACAGGAAGGAGCTGACACATTATGAATTACAGCAAAGAATTCAAGGATGCCATTCTAAGAAGAATGCTTCCACCTAATAACGAGTCCATTTCAAAAATAGCCAGTGAAGAAGGGCTATCCGAGCAAACACTCCGTAACTGGAGGGATAAGGCAAGAAAACAAGGTTATGCCGCTCCAGGAACTGATGCTCTGTCTGATGAATGGAGCACACAGGATAAATTTTTAATTGTTGTTGAAACCGCAAGCATGTCTGAAACTGAGCTCGCTGAGTATGCCCGTAAAAAAGGCTTATACGTTGAACAAATCAAAGCATGGAAAGATGCCTGTATGAATGCCAACGGTGGTATAGCCAAAGAAGCAGCTCGCCTTAACAAAGAGCTTAAGGATTCCCAAAAGGAAAATAAAAAGCTCGAAAAGGAACTCGCAAGAAAGGAAAAGGCTCTTGCAGAAGCAGCCGCACTTCTTGTTCTACGAAAAAAGCAAATGCGATCTGGGGGGATCCAGAGGACGAATGATTAGCGCCTCAGATCGCAGCGAAGCAGTTCAGCTAATCAATGAAGCAACCGCATCTGGCGCTAAACTATCAAATGCCTGCAATGAATTGGGAATCACCGAAAGAACGTATTACCGTTGGAATTCCCAAATCAAAGCGGATGGCGAAACTCAGGATCAGAGACCGGTTGCCGAGCGTCAATCACCCTCAAATAAGATAACAGACATAGAGCGCCAACGCATTATCAACACCTGTAATGAGCCAAAATATGCCAGTATGCCACCTTGTGAAATAGTACCTGCACTCGCAGATGAAGGTATTTA
>ERZ650918.1265-NODE-1265-length-22974-cov-5.074523_pt1 | contig 22974 bp, 17 predicted proteins | sample MGYA00514758_ERZ650918 | MGnify/ENA metagenome assembly ERZ650918 | reverse complement strand
CCTTCATAAAACTCGCCCAAGAACCAGCGAGCCACAAAATCCCAATTCTCCTGCAACAGCGCCTTTCCGTTCTCGAACGGGAACTGTGCGTCCGGCAGCAGATTATGCTCCATTCCATACTTCAGCAAGTCGAACGGACACAACCCTTCTTCACAGAACATTTCATACGCCCCTTCCTCAGCCTCTTCGACACTATAAAACGGATTATTCTTATCAGCAAAAAACTGAGCTACATCAGGGCCTATCAACAACCCTTTCGGATTGCCGTAAACAACGAAATTATCGAACTCCGCCAAGTCCGGCAACAGAGCATCTTCCTCATCTTCCCACTTCAAAGAATTTACAAAGAAGAATTTCAGAGCATTGTATGAACCAAAGAACATGAGCGACTCTCCATTACTTGCCTCGAAGAAACGTTCCACATTCGTCGGCATCTTCTCTCCCGGCAAAGCCACCGGCAGAGGTTCGCGCTTCTTCTGCATCAACTCCGTCTCCATCATCCAGCCGGGAGCAAGGTATTCGCTGATAGGAGCCGATTCGAAAACAGCATCCAAACGCTCGTAAAGTACATCCGCAAACTCCAGCAAATCCTTGTCCATCGGATTCTCCACCCAGTCGAAATCATCACCGACCGGCGAATTGATAGCCCACAGCAGGAAAGCGATGTCCTCACGGTTGATTTCATCCGGCAAGTAGTCCTCAGACAGCGGATAGAACGGCAGGTAACGGCCGTAATTCTCCTTATGCCAATGAATGAACTCCCGCCAGTGTCCAGCGTCCGCCACGCAATCTTCCAGATACAGGGCACACGACAAAGCCACCCGCCGTTGGTCTTCCACCATTTCCCTGCCTTGATACATATAAGAGTTCGCCACCAACGGCAACAGTTCGTTAGCCAGATTAAGGTACCATTCATCCGTGGCCATCACCTTCGCACGACCATGAATCTCAGTCCATGCCCGCATATAAATCTTCTGTTCCTTCATCGTTACAGTCGTTACAATGTTTCAGTCGTTACAATCGTTTCAAAGCCAGTTTAATCACCTTTTCTACCGGAGCATCCGGCTCTTCCTTCAATATCGCCATCACCACCTTCTGCGAAGGCGCAGCGGCAAAACCGAGCATCGTCAATGCGGCCACAGCCTCTTCCATCACTTCCGCGTTGGCAGCTTGCAGCAACATGCCACCCGCACCGGCAACACCGCCGGCAGCAGACATTCCCATCGTCTTGATTTTATCCTTCAAGTCGACAATCACACGCTGCGCAGTCTTCAGCCCGATACCCTTCACCGTCTTCAGCATATTCGCGTTCTCGGTACTGATTACATTCACCAGTTCGGCAGGCGAAAGAGCGGAGAGAATCATACGCGCCGTATTCCCGCCAATGCCCGAAACTGAAATCAGCAGCAGGAAAATCTCCCGCTCCTGCTTCTCGGCAAAGCCATAAAGCACATACGCATCCTCACGAATCGCCTCATAAATATACAACTTACAGGTTTTCTTTCCCTGAATAGCCGAATAAGTATTCAAGGATATATTGGCGGCATACCCCACCCCGTTACAGTCAATCACTGCGGTTGCCGGACTAAGTTCGGCAAGCTCGCCTCTAACATACTCTATCATAATGCCCACAAAGATAAAACTTTCCCGCCACAGATTCTCCTGTTTTTTACAGATTATTCTTTTCCGTAGCCCGACAGTTAAAATCTGAGGGCATCAACCGGCGCATTTCATGCAAACTGTAGCGAATCTAAAAAAAATAAAAATAATGCCGCCCGTAAACAATCCTTCCTTATATTTTGTTTACTTTTGTGGCAGAATTAAAGAAAAATGTTCATATAAAACCAAGAAAATAATGAAAAAAGTAAGAGCCGCCATCGTTGGCTATGGCAACATTGGACACTATGTACTTGAAGCGCTACAGGCAGCGCCTGATTTCGAAATAGCCGGAGTCGTTCGTCGTGCAGGAGCAGAGAACAAGCCGGAAGAGTTGGCAAACTATGCAGTAGTAAAGGACATTAAAGAGCTGGAAGGCGTAGACGTGGCAATTCTTTGCACGCCGACCCGCAGCGTTGAAAAATATGCAAAAGAATACCTGGCTATGGGCATCAATACCGTAGACAGCTTCGATATTCACACCGGCATCGTTGACTTGCGCCGCACACTGGATGCAGCCGCTAAAGAGCACAAAGCCGTATCCATCATCTCCGCAGGCTGGGATCCGGGAAGTGACTCCATCGTGCGCACCATGCTCGAAGCGATTGCCCCGAAAGGCATCACCTACACCAACTTCGGCCCGGGTATGAGTATGGGACACACCGTAGCCGTGAAAGCCGTCGACGGAGTGAAAGCCGCTCTTTCCATGACGATCCCTACGGGCACAGGTATCCACCGCCGCATGGTGTATATCGAACTGAAAGACGGATACAAATTTGAAGAAGTAGCCGCCGCCATCAAGGCAGACCCGTACTTCGTGAACGACGAGACACACGTGAAACTCGTTCCGAGCGTAGACGCGCTGCTCGACATGGGACACGGTGTAAATCTGACTCGCAAAGGTGTATCGGGAAAAACTCAGAACCAGTTGTTCGAATTTAATATGCGCATCAACAACCCCGCACTGACCGCACAGGTATTGGTATGTGTGGCACGCGCTTCGATGCGCCAACAGCCAGGATGCTACACAATGGTGGAAGTGCCGGTAATCGACCTTCTTCCGGGCGACCGTGAAGAGTGGATCGGACACTTAGTATAATATTTTATCCATCCGGTAAATAAAAAAATAGAGAAAGGTGCACTGCCTTTCTCTATTTTTTTTATCTTTGCGAGAATAGTACTAAAAAAACACACTAACAATGGGAAAACTATTCATTCTCTGCGCATTACTATTCCAACTCCTGTCGCCCGTTTACTCGCAGCAAACAGCCACAGACGTCATCACCCCCAGTATGAAATACGGCAAGCCCACCATGGAAGAGCTGAAGATGACCACCTACGCACCGGACACCGCCGCAACCGCCGTCGTACTGTACTCCAAAAACAACGCCCGCTACGACCTGCTGAACAATGACTTCCGGCTCGTGTACACTTATGAGATAAAAATAAAGGTACTGAAATCCGAAGGTGCGTCTTATGCGGACATCATCATACCTTATTATTCGAAAGAAAGAGGGGGCGGCACCATGAAAGAAAACATCACCCAGCTCGACGCTTCCGCCTACAATCTCGAAGACGGCAAGATAGTCCGCACCAAGATGAAGCGCGACCTCGTCTTCGAAGAAAGGCTCAACAAGAGTTATATGCAGATAAAATTCTCCATCCCCGCCGTCCGTGAGGGAACCGTATTCGAGTACAAATACCAGCTCAATTCCGACTTCTATTACAGCATCAACCACTGGGAAGCGCAGAGAAGCATCCCCGTCATCCACACGCAATATGACATCACCATCCCCGAATATTTCCTGTTCAACCTCGACATGAGAGGCTCACATTCACTGAACATGAAAGACCAGTCGGAAAGCCTTTCCTACACGCTCCACTACCAAAACGGCCAAGTGGAACAGCTTCTCTGTACCGGACGCCACCTAAGCTTTACCGGCAAGCAACTGCCTGCTCTCCGCCCCGACAAATACGTATGGTGCGCGGACGACTACATGAGCGGTGTCGGCTTCGAACTGCGTGGAATCAACTTCCCCGGCTCACTCTACAAATCGTTCACCAACACCTGGGAGACCATCGACAAGATGCTGCTCGAAGACGAGGACTTCGGCTCCCTGCTCAAAATGCGTAATCCCTACCGCGACGAAATGGCTGCACTGGCGCTCGACAAACTGACCGACAGGCAGGACAAGATTGCCGCCATCTACACCTTCCTCAAAAAGAAAATGTCATGGAACGGACAATACGGACTTTACGGCAGCGAAGTGAGAAAAGCGATAAAGAACGGAACCGGCAGCAACGCAGACATCAACTTCGTACTCATGAGCATGCTGCGTGACGCGCAGATTCCCTGCTATCCGGCCGTGATGAGCCGCAAGACGTTGGGGATTCTTCCACTCTCGCACCCTTCCATCCAAAAGTTGAACACGTTCGTAGTCGGTATAGCGGACACGGACAGCACTTTCGTATTCCTCGACGGCTCCGTCACCAACGGATATATGAACACGCTGCCACCCGTACTGATGGTAGACCGCGCCCGTCTCCTCAGCAAAGCGGACGGGGGCAACTGGATAGACCTCAGCCAACTCGGCAAGAACCAAATCCGCTCGTCCATCAATGCGCAGATTCATGCCGACGGACGAATAATGGGAACCCGCCAGACCGGATACACCGGACAGCACGCCGCCAACTTCCGCAGAAACTATCACGCCGCCAAGGACAGCGCGGAATTTATCACCAAACTGGAAACGGAAGAAAACATCAAAGTGAAAACATTCTCAACCACAGGCGTGAACGCTTTCTCTTCCATCGTAAAGGAGAGTCTCGAATTTGAAAAACAAGCGAACGTGAACGACAATCTGATTTACATCAACCCGATGATTTTCTTGCATGTCAGCAAATGTCCGTTCACCCAGGCCGAACGCCAACTGCCGCTGGAAATGCCTTATGCCGAACAAATCATTCAGGTGACCAACCTCACTATCCCCGAAGGATATACCGTCGACGAACTGCCGGCTCCCTTGAATGCGTTTACGGAAGACAAACAAGGATTCTGCCGCTACCTCGTACATCAGAACGGCAACCAGCTTATCATCACCTACTCGTTCAGTTCCAACAAACTGATTTATCCCACCAGCGAATACAAGTTGGTGAAATCGTTCTGGGAACTGATTGCCGAGAAAAACAACGAGATATTAGTACTCAAAAAAATATAGCCGCGCGTAGCGCCGGAGCAAGGTTTCCATTCGGTGTATTAGTATTTTAGGCACGGATTACACAGATTACGCTGTTGCTTTATATAATCATATTTCTTAAAACCGTGAAATCCGTGTAATCCGTGCCTAATTTAAAATTATCATTCATGTGACATAGCACTTACAATGCTCAATCTTTATATATTATGAAACATCCCAATCAAACCAACTTGATAAAACACTTCCTAAAGAAAGTATCCACCCTGTCTTATGTCGTTTTTTGCCTGAGCCTTCTGGCAACGCCCGTCCGCGCACAAGACACGATGAAGGATACCAACTCCGTCGTCACGGACGCCCGGACAGAAATCCTCTGCAAGTCAATGACCCAATCCGTAGAAAAGGAAAGCCGGACTATCACCATACTCAACCGTAAAGGACTGGAAGATGCCGCCTTCTATTGCGGATGCGACATGTTCCGTTCCCTGCAGAAATTCTCCGGAGAAATCATCAACGCTTCAGGACAGACTGTACGTAAGATAAAGAAATCCGACCTTCAAAAGAGCGAATACAGTTCCTCGCTCACCACGGACGATTATTTCTATTATTACGAGTGCAACTACCCTTCCTTCCCCTTCACGGTAAAATACGAATGGGAAATGAAATGCAACAACGGGCTGATCGGTTACTCCACCTTCATCCCGCAAACGAGCTTCAGCCAAGCCGTAGAAAAAGCGACCTACCGCATCGAACTTCCTGCCGGACAAGGTTGCCGCTATCGTGAATTGAACACACAGGAACCGGAAACAACAAACAAAGGCATTGAAGGTCAAATCACCGAAAGCAAAGGCACAGAAGGCCAAGGCATCAAAGTGAAGGAATCCACCGGTGCCGAAGGGCAACAAATCATCGAAGTGACCGCCCTGAAATTACCTCCCATCCTCAAAGAGCCTTTCGGCCCGAGCTTTGCGGAGTTGTTTCCCCGCGTCTACTTTGCTCCTTCCGCTTTCAAGTACGACAAATCCGAAGGAGACTTGAGCACCTGGCAAAAATACGGAGAATGGCAATACAAACTTCTCGACGGACGCGACCTGCTCACCGAGCCTTTCCGCGCCAAGCTGCACGAACTGACCGCCAACTGCTCCACCGACCGTGAGAAAGTAAAAGCCGTCTACGATTATCTCGCCAAGACGACCCGTTACGTCAGTATCCAGTTAGGTATCGGCGGTTTGCAGCCTATCGCCGCCACCGATGTCTGCCGCACAGGGTTCGGTGACTGCAAAGGCTTGTCCAATTACACTCGTGCCATGCTGAAAGAATTGGGCATCCCCTCTACCTACACCGTCATCAGTACCACGAACGAACGGCTTCTCCCCGATTTTTCGAGCGCCAACCAGATGAACCACGTCATCCTGCAAGTTCCGCTCCCGCAGGACACGCTCTGGCTGGAATGCACCAATCCGCAACTTCCTTTCGGCTACGTCCATCAGGGCATTGCCGGACACGACGCACTGCTGATAGAACCGACAGGCGGCAGGATACACCGTCTGCCTACCTATCCCGATTCGCTGAACACGCAACGCATCGTTGCCGACATCACGCTCTCGCCCACGGCTGAAGCTAAAATATCGGTCAACGAAATATCCCGGCTATTCCAGTACGAAAGCGAAGCAGGCATCGTCTACCTGCCACCCAACAAACAGAAAGACCGCATCCGTAGGGACATCAACCTGTCGCAGGCTGACATTCTGAACCTGCAAATCAAAGAATGTAAAGAGACGGCTCCATCCATCACGTTCAACTATTCCGTCAGCAGCAACCAGTACGGGAACAAGACGGGAAACCGCCTGTTCGTCCCCGCCAACATTTTCAGAAAAGGATTCAGCGTCCCTTCCGTCACGAAGCGCACGTATCCTATCCACATCAACTACGGCTATTCGGACACGGACAGCATCCGCATCCGCTTGCCGGAAGGATATGTCATCGAAGGGCTTCCGAAGCCGATTGACGTGACGGGCAAATTCGGGAGCTTCCACTCCAGTGTCGAGGTGAAGGACAAGGAGATACATATCGTTCATCGGTTATTCATGCCGAAAGGGATTTATGCTCCTGATGAATACGAGGCATTCATCGGTTTCCGCAAATTGGTGGCGGGACAATACAGTGGCAAAATCATTCTAAAAAAGGAATAAGCGGGATAATTCGTTACGGAAAATAAAGTATCTTTGCGACTCAATACTTCAAAAAAAAGAGAACGTTGGAAAACAAAAGATACAATAATATAGAAGAATGGGCGAATACGCTCAGCCATGGAGCAGGCATCCTGTTGGGAGTCGTAGCCGGATATTTCTTGTTGGAGAAGGCTTCCTTGAATGCCGAAGCGCAATGGGCAGTGCCTTGCGTCATTGTCTATCTGGCAGGGATGCTTTCTTCTTATGTCAGTTCCACATGGTATCACGGCAGTCGTCCGGGGAGAGTGAAGGAGTTGCTCCGCAAGTTCGACCACGGTGCTATCTATCTGCATATTGCAGGTACTTATACGCCTTTCACACTGCTCACACTGCGGCATGCAGGCGGATGGGGATGGGGGATTTTCTCTTTCGTGTGGCTGTCGGCTGTTGTAGGTTTCATTCTCAGTTTTAAAAAGCTGAAAGAGCATAGCAATCTTGAAACGGTCTGTTATGTGGGTATGGGCGCTTCGATACTGGTCGCCTTGAAACCTTTGCTGGACCAGTTGGAGATGGCAGGAGCCGCTCCGGCTTTCTGGTGGCTGATAGGCGGTGGAGTTTCCTATATTGTGGGAGCCGTATTCTACTCATTGCGCAAGCCTTATATGCATGCCACGTTCCACCTGTTCTGCCTGGGTGGAAGCATAGGACATATCATCGCAATCTGGCTGATTCTGTAACGAAGGGTAGGGGCATAAAAAAAGGCTATCTATCCCAGACAGCCAATCTTTGTTAACCTTAAATCTAATACTATGAAAAACACAGTACAAAGATACAGACTTTCGGCTTATCTCCAAATTTTCGAGGTAAAGTAGGACGATTTATAACACGGTTTAATAGAATACAGAAATTCGTTAACATTTAACGCTGTTAGGTTAAAAATTAACTAACCACTAAATAATATTTGAGATAGAAATCTGTTTACTCCTAGATATACTCCAATAACGATTTATACATTTGTCTCGACTCTCTATTCACGTCATTCATTGTGAGATACTTGAAGCCATTATTTTCATAGAACTTTATAGTTCGTTGAGTATTATCATTAATAGCGTCTACAGTTATAAACTGGCAGCCAGTCTTGTTTTTCCTAATAAAACTTTGTACTAATGACCTGATAAGAAAAGTACCAATACCTTGGTCTTGAAAATCTTTATCCACGGCAAATCTTCCTATTTTTGCTGCCGGATACATCTTTTGGTTTAAAAATCTTTCCCAAAAATCAAACTCAATTTTATCTCTACAACCTTCCATTTCATCAGCAAAATCCTGGCGATCTGATATCTTCAACAAATCATTGGCAAGACTGTAATAAGCTATTATCCGATTTTCAGTTTCCAGCAACGTTGTCGTATAACGAAGATACTTCAAGTAGATTTTCGAATCAGCAAATAAAAAATCGTTCAAATCGGTATTCCCGCAATTGAACGACTTAAATTCATAATCTGTATTTAATTGGGTTACTGTTACTTTTCCCTGTTTCAGCAACTCCCAAAAGTCAATAGAATGTTCCACCAGAAATCGATACTAACAAATTATAACTTTCTTCCATCTCTCTGACTTCCTTTTTCTTTGCAGCCTTTTCTTCGGGCGTAAGCTTCTTGGTAAGAGATTCCAAAAGTTCTTTTCTAAATCTTTTAGCATCCTCACCTTTTATAGTAGGAGTATTTTGAATCGGACGTGCCATAATTTGATTATCAGTATATTTATCTTATTGATGCTACAAATATACACACATACAATCACACACACAAACAGAGTATCATTAAATCCACTTTCAGCTATAACTATTTAACGAATCAGACCATTAATCCGTTAATTAGTTAACACATTAACAAATAAACAAACCTATCCGTTCACCCGTTATATATAATAGAGAAATATAAACCGCAAACCTATGGACTGGGAAAATCATCTGATAAAGCACCTTCAATGGTCGGACACCATTATCAACCGTGAAGCGAAAAAACACGTAGCCCGTGAGATTGCCGCAATAGCCAAAGACGGTGAAACCGTCGGAGCCGGCTCCGGATCCACCGTCTACCTGACGCTGTTCGAACTGGCACGGCGGATTCGCGAAGAACACTTGCGCATCGAAGTTATCCCCGCATCCAAAGAAATCTCAATGACCTGCATTCAGCTAGGCATCCCTCAAACCACTCTTTGGAACAAACGCCCCGACTGGACTTTCGACGGAGCGGACGAAGTAGACCCGCAGCAGAACCTTATAAAAGGTCGCGGCGGAGCCATGTTCAAAGAGAAGCTGCTCATCCGGAGCAGCCGCAAGACATTCATCATCATCGACTCCGGCAAACGGGTCGACCGGCTGGGAAGCAAATTCCCTGTCCCCGTGGAAGTATTTCCCGATTCACTGACTTACGTAGAAAGCGAACTACAACGACTGGACGCTTCGGAAATCATCCTGCGCCCCGCCCACGGAAAAGACGGGCCAATCTTTACGGAAAACGGCAACTTCATCCTCGACACCCGCTTCAGCTCCATTGACGATTCCCTCGAAGAGGGGCTGAAGAAAATCACCGGTGTCATAGAAAGCGGACTGTTCATAGGTTATGACATTGAAGTTATCGTAGCGGAATGAAAATCCGTTGACACGACATTTACGCTTATTTTTAACATTTCCATCTTCCTTACATTGTTCCTACTTTTGTCCCCCGACTTAAGGAACCGACCATTCTATGCGCATCTGTCGCCACTACTATTCTCCCTTCTTTATCTCACAAAACACATTATAATAAATAAAAAACAACTCATTATGGAAACAACCGCCCCATCGTCGCAACCCGCAACCAGACAATTCTCCTTTTCTTTTTTCAACAACCTGTGGAGCAAAGAATCCACCATCATCACCCTGCACGACCTCTACCTGCAAGAAACGAGCCCCCTATGGAAGCCCAAAACCGAATCGTACCGGAAACTGAAAGGTCGTCCCGACCGCGAAAACGAAGCCAAGATGACCAAGGACTCGATGCCCGTCGTCATCGTCGAAGGCATCTGCCGCCCTCATTGCAGCCACGCAGCCGCCAACCTGGAAAAGATGAGCAGCCTCGCCATGTACGACCTCGACCACTGCGGACAACGGACTGCTGAAATCAAAGCCCTCATCTGCCGTCTCCCCTACGTGACCTACGCCCACAACAGCATCTCTGACGAAGGCCTGAAAATCATCGTCTACCTTGACGTCAACACCCCCGAAGAGTATCCCCTCGCCTACGCCATCTGCCAGCAAACACTGCAACGCATCGCCGGACATCCCTGCGACGAGCAGTGCGCCCGCATCACCCAACCCTGTTCCTGCGTATGGGATCCCGACGCTTACTACAACCCTGCTCCCGAACCTTACCCTTGGCGTGAGGAACTGGCTACCGACCCTTCCCTGGCACAACTCGTCCACTCCCCCCGATATACATATGCCAACGGCAACAGTACCCCCTACCCCACAGGCATCAACGGCAGGTTCTCTCCCATCCCGCCCCTCACCGAAGCCTGCGGATATATCGAAGCCTTCGTCCACACCTTCTTCCAATACCACCCTTGGCAGAAAGGAAACCGGCACGAATCCATGCTCGCCTTGGGAAGAAGCGCACGACGTAAGGGATTTTCAAAAGAGGAACTTGAAAAATTAACATCTGTTATGGCAGCAGAAATTTTAGGAAACGGATATACCCGCCAAGAATTACAGAAAGACTTATCTTCTGGATATCAATACGTTGACTTATCATACAAGCCCGAAAACACCCCCAATCTACTGCCAACACTGCCAACTGCCAACTATGGGCAGAATTATCCGGAAAATACCACCGCCGATGAAGAGGAACTGTCAATAAAAGACGAAGAACTCCGCTCTTCATCACCCTGTATTCCGGCAGAGGTTTACCGGCATCTCCCCTCATTCCTGCAAAGAGCCCTCACAGCCGCCCGCACCGACCGCGAACGTGACATTCTGCTGCTGGGCATACTGGCGAACCTGAGCGGATGCATGCCCAACGTAACCGTAAGTTTCGACCAACGTTACTACAGCCCTCATATTTTTCTTCTCGTCATTGCTTCATCGGCTTCCGGAAAAGGACTTCTCACACTGGCAAGCAGGCTTCCCGAATCCATCAACAACTATCTGAAGGGAGAGAACAAAAAGAAAAAAGAAGCCTACGAACGTGAATTGGAGACTTGGGAGAAAACCAACCTGCCCAACAAGAAAGGAGCATCGCCCGCCACCGGCACTCCCCCTTCCATGCCCGAAAAACCCGAATACCTGTATCTCTGCGGTGCCCCCAACACATCCAAGAACCAGTTAATCAGGCGTCTGAAAATCAACGGCAAACTCGGGCTCATCATCAACGCCTCTGAACTTGATATGATATCCGGTGCCATGAGACAAAAGTGCGGACATCATGACGACGTGTTCCGCGCCGCCTTCCACCACGAATCCATATCAACGGACTACAAGGTAGACGACCAGATTATCTGTGCCGAAGACCCGCATCTGGCTCTCTCGTTCACCGGCACCCCCAACCAGCTTGCTTTCTTCATCCCTTCTTTGGGCAACGGGCTGTACAGCCGCTTCGTCATACTCACCGCCGAATCACGCTGGAAGTACCGTTCCGCCGCACCCATCAGAGGCAAGGAAGACTACGACACTTTCTTCAAGAAACTCAGCGGTGAAGTGCTCGATATGTTCTTATTCCTGCAACAGTCGCCTACGGAAGTCACCCTGAGCGACAGCCAGTGGGAAGAGCATACCGCCTACTTCTCCCAACTTCTGGACGAAGTAGCCAGTGAAAAGGCCGATGCTCCCGGGTCTATCGTGCTTCGTGCCGCATTAATCGTGGTGCGTATAGCCAGTATCCTCACCGCCCTGCGCAAGTGTGAAGGAACTTTGCAGATGAAAGAGTATATCTGCTCGGATGAGGATTTCCATGCGGCAATGGGCATTGTGAAGACCACCACCAGCCACAGTCTGCTACTCTCTTCTTCACTGCCGGGAGATGATGTGAAATCCAAACCATTGAAATCTTACTTCCGAATAGGGCCTGTAATCAATCAGATCAACAAGAAATTTACATACAAAGAATTCATCGACAAGGCGCAGAAAATAGGCATCAGCGAAAGAAGCGCATGTAGATATCTAAAACATGCGATAGAGAACCAATATATTGATAAACAAGACAATACGTATATACGTATCAAAAAAATCACTGACAAATAAGCCCATAGTTGGCAGTTGTCAGTAGTGGCAGTAAAACGGGTAGATGAAAACAGTATTTAATATGTACGTTTGTGCAGTATAAAGACGTATCTGCCGAACAGAAACCAAGTACTTGACCCATAGCGGACAAGTAGTAGAACCAACGAAGTGAAGTACAACAACCGGACAAACCAAGTACAGACTCAAGCCAAAAGATGTACCGGAAGAAGAAGGGAGAAGTACTTCATTTTTTTATCGCATTTTTCCTCAAGGCTCTCCCAGATAGCGGACTATCTGTTCCACCTCTTGACGCAGAAAGCGATGCCGGTGCGAATTGTATCCGATATCGCGCAATGCCTGTACCAACTGTCCGCATCCGTTAATCCACCGTGTCAGTGTTTTCATCGCCGTTTCTTCCGAACGGCCGGGACAGTAGAGCAACGCCAGTTCGACTTTGTCATACGCTCTCAATTCAAAATTTTTCTCTTCTTTCGTTGTGTTCATTATTGTTATTTATTGGTATTATATAATGGTATAAAGATAGTAAGAATCCGCCTAATTGTCAAATAATACAACCTTTATTTTCTTATAGATATAGACATTAAAAGACATTAAAAGACATTATCCGACAATAACAGACAATACCGGACACCTGCGGACAAATACCGACATCCCCCATCCCCGTTGCCGTACCTTCGTAGTGTCATAAGCAAGGAACCACTTATGAGACTATTAGACAATTAATAATTAACGATTAAAAATCAAAGGATTTTATGGCAAAAGTATTTTCATTCACCAGCGTGCTTCGCAAGAACATGCTGGACAAGGAAAAGCCGGATATGTATTACGCCCTGACAAAGTCGAGCGGCGAGATAGATATCGACGAGATGGCGGAACGCATCCAGCGTTCGAGTACCGTGAACTGGGCGGACGTGCTCTGTGTGCTGCGTGCGCTCCAGACGGAAATGATAGAGAGTTTCAAAAAAGCGGAAATCGTCCGTCTGGGTGGCCTCGGTTCGTTCTATGTCACGCTGCGCAGTTCGGGCGCACTCATCCCGAAAGACGTGAAAGAAGGACTGATTAAAGGCGCCCGCGTCCGTTTCCGTCCCGGTAAGGAAATCAAGAATGCGCTGAAAACGCTGGAATACAGCAAGTATAAACCCGAAAATAGCGACGGAGACAAGAGCGACCCGGAGAAACCGGGTGGAAACCCCGATCCGAATCCGGGTGGTGATGACGGCGAGACTCCGGATCCGGCAGCATAACCGGCTGGCAGGTAACAAAATAACGGACACTCAACAAACTCCATTATGAGAAAGATTGACTTAATCGTGATTCATTGTTCCGCCACACGAGCCGACCGTTCGCTCACTCCGGACGACCTCGATTTGCAGCACCGCCGCCGTGGCTTCAACGGGACAGGATACCACTATTATATCCGAAAGAATGGCAACGTGATTATCACCCGACCGCTAGAACGCATCGGTGCACACGCCCGCGGTTTCAACGCCCACTCGATAGGTATCTGTTATGAAGGCGGACTGGACTGCCGGGGACGCCCGGCAGACACACGGACACCGGCACAATGGTCTTCACTATGGCAATTGGTAAACCGGTTGAAAGAAAAGTTTCCCGGCTGCCGGGTGTGCGGACACCGCGACCTATCGCCCGACCGCAACGGAAACGGAGAGATAGAACCGGAAGAGTGGATCAAGGCGTGCCCGTGCTTTGAGGTGAAAGATGAGTTTTCAGAAAAAAAGTAATCAACCATTTAACGTATCGGAAAGGAGGTGTATAAAGTTATGGCAATGAAAAAAGGCCTTTGGGATATGATTCTGAAAGTAGTAATCGCAGTGGCTTCGGCAGTAGCAGGCGTTTTGGGTGCTAATGCGATGAATCTGTAAAATCAGAAAGTTTTAAGGAAAGAGTTTTGTACAGCAGGTACCCTGTACAAAACCTTTTTCCATTTTTATCTAATAATATCATTAAAACCAATAAAAAAATAGAAACATGAGAAAGATACTTTTTTTTCTTTTAAACTTGTCCATGTGTGGCATCCTTTATTCGCAGGAAGCCAACCAATATCTGTTCAACCGAACACCGGAAATGTTAAAAGTGGAAGCGCCCAATGCTGCTTCGTTCAATAAATATATCGACAATCCTATCAGCCTGTATAATGGTACACCGGAAATCAATATTCCTCTTTATACACTAAAAGACGGAGCCATCGAAATACCTATCACCCTGCGTTACAACACTTCCGGTATAAAAGTAAATGAGGAAGCCAGTTGGGTTGGACTAGGTTGGAACCTGAATGTAGGGGGAGTAATCACACGCCAAGCAGTTGGCGGCATTGATCGTCAACCCATTCGTGGGCGTGAAACCTTCAATGCTGACAAAAATTTGAAAGCAATAATGGATATTTATGATCCCGATCATAATCGTAACCCGACGGACTTTATCACTACACCTTGGTCACAAACGATGCGCGAAGCATTTGACTGGTACTTGCGCGAACCTTCTATGCGTCTAGTACTGGATGAAGGCAGATTAAGCCCAGACGTATTCTACTTTTCTTATCCCGGAGGAGCAGGTAAGTTTATCATAGATCAAAGAGATAATAGCCTGTATATCATAGACAGGGAAAGCGATATCAAGATAGAACCTGTGATGGAACAGCATTGTCCGGCAATAAGTATAACGCCAGATGCCAAAGGTATCATGCATTTCAGAATTACATTACCCGATGGAGTCGTACATTATTACGATTATTTCAGCAAGGTTCTGACTTCTTCCGATGCAGATGCCAAACCTCTTTCCGAGACATATGTACTCGTTCAGACGGTATATCCAAATGGACAAACAATACGATATGCATATGACAGCTATGCACATTACAACTTTACTTACAGTGAACAAATACAATCCGGCGACAACCGGACAGCAAGAAGCCTGAGCAGTACAGACAGCAGTATTGGATTACCTGTAGACTTGCAACAATCTTGGGGTAGCCGTTCACTGGTAGATGGAATCGGGCGCGAATTTGTGCTAACAGGTATATCTACTGACAATTACAATGTATCATTTACCCATAGTAGCCGGGAAGATTTGCCCGATGTGAAAAAACTGGATCAGATTATCATATCAGACGGTAAGAAAGTGATTAGAGATATCCGTTTTGAATATAATTACTTTCTTAGTAACGTCGATAATAATGGTTGGACTCTAAGTTTTCGAAGCGATCTTCTTTCACAAAAAAGTACTCCTGAACAATTTATAAAAAGGTTGAAGTTACTATCTGTATATACTTTGACGAAACAAGAAAAACAAGTAGACAAACATTCTTTTTTTTACGAAACTAAAAATCTCCCTCGCAAAGACTCTTATGCAGTGGATTACTGGGGATATTATAATGGACGGACCGGCAACCATTCTTATATTCCCGAAGCATACAACCTTATGTGGAATAAGACTATGGATTATGACAAGATAAAAAATATGCCTTCCCAAAGCGGTGTATCACTCCCCTTCGCACAACGTGGCTACGATTTCGAATATTGCACAGCAGGCATGTTGACTGGTATCCAATACCCAACAGGCGGCTATACAAATTTTGTTTATGAGCCAAATACTTTTGTGGATTATATCATTCCCACTGCCGCACAGACGCAAGATAATACTATTAATTTTAAAAGGCAGATTAGAGACAACAATTCATCGGAGACAGCTCCTAATGTCAAAGTATGGTCTCACACTTTTGATAGGGATACATATGTGACCTTAAGTGTACGCGTTTATCGCGGGGATAATAGTTGGGGAAGTGTAAGCGGTCATCAAGCATATATAAGCGGCTCGGTTAGTGCAGACATGAACATGCGCGCCGAATGTCAGGCAATGCAAGCAGATTGGGATAAATATCATATAAACAAAGGATATTCAGTATCGAAGGTGAAAGAAGTGCTTGTCAAAAAAGGAACAGTTTATTTTGTAGTAGAATTTCCTGACGGACTAGGTAACCAAACTGAATACGGCAAAGGCGGAGATATTACAATGGACATATCTTTTAAGGTGGCGATAGAAGACAAAATGGAAAACGAAGGCGCTGGAGTGCGGATTAGAGAACTTGTTGTCTATGACTCTCCAGATAGAAAGCAAGTATTAAAACGAACTAGTTATGAATATATCAATCCAGCTACAAAGAAAAGTAGTGGTATTTTGCAAAAGAAACTTCGTTTTGTAAATTTCTATCCACAAACAATCGATGTAATAGGAATTTCACATCCTACCCCTTGTGACTTTTTACGAATAGATAAAGTAACTTACTCTTCTGATAAGTTTGAAATTGGAAGCGATAATTACATATCTACTCCTTACCAATCATTTGCAGATGTAGGATATACTTGTGTCAAAGAGACTAGGCAAGCGGATGGAGAAAACACAGGGTATACTCTTTATTATTTTCATAATGAAGAGCCCAAGACGGCAGAACACTCTATTTCCTTACATGATCCACTTAATGGGAAAATGAGAAAAGTAGAATATTACCAACAACCGGAAAGGATGATAAAAAGCGAAACATATAATTATATGGCTGAAATCTATCATTATTATTACGGTTTTACTTTCCATGACCGTTTAAACCTGTTTCCGAATATATTCAATGGGACATTATGGACTATGTTAGAGATGAGTGAAACAAGCGAATCCTTTTTCACACGACGATGCAATTACGAAACGGTGTATTCGGAAAGGAAATTTAATCATCGAAGTGTAGAGGGAGCGTATTTATATGATCGGCTTGCATTAACCCTACATCCACTGAATGCCTACAACGTGACTTTAAAACAAAAAACTGTGATGCAGGACGGAGTAACTATCCAAGAGGACTACACTTATAATCCTCAAACGCTACAACTGGTAGAAAAACAACAGATATTCCCGGACATGTATGCATTAGTTACCACCTATACATATCCCAACGATGTCAACAAAACTGTATATCACGAGATGACAGAGAAACACATTCTTTCTCCTATCGTTGAAGAGAAGTTCTTCAAGGACGGTTCTTTGATAGCATGCAAATTGCAGGAATACAAAAAAGATAGTAAAACCAGTCTCTTATTGCCATCCAAGATACATTTTTCAGAAATAAGTAGTAATTTACCCAAGGATACGTCTACTTTCTTCGAAGGAGAAATTAATAAAGATATTTACCCTTCAGACAATGTAGAGAATTGCAAACATGATCAGTATGGTAATCCAATCCATGTAGTATTAAACGGGACGGTCAACTATATATATCTATGGGGATATAGAGGACAATATCCCATAGCTGAAATTTCGAACGCCTCTTACGAGGATGTACAAAGAGCACTGAACGGAAAGCTACCAGAATCACTTTCCAGCACTACCAACCCAAATTTTGCAGAACTTGATTCATTACGTGAACAACTTCCCAAAGCACATATCACGACCTACAAGTATGAACCAGGATTAGGCATGACAGAAAAAACTTCTCCGGCAGGACATACAACCTATTATGAATATGATGAACTAGGGCGTCTGATCCGAACCTATGTTAAAGAAAAAGATAATGCAAATGAGCAAGAACAGACACTTAAGATATTTGATTATCATTATCGCGAAAATTGAAACATATAAATATTAAAACATTATGAAAACAAATAACCGTTTACGATTCACTCTGTTTTTAGCAGGAATCCTGCTAGCAACACACCTGCTAAACGCACAATCGAAGGAGCAGAATTACATTACAAGCCGAACGTTTAAAGATAGTATCTGCTCCCAAACGAATATACAGTATTATGACGGCTTGGGGCGACCTTCTGAATTATTACAACTAAATGCATCACCGGAAAACAAACATATGGTTTTTCTTGACGAATATGACGGGTTGGGGCGTGAAACAAAAAAATGGCTTCCGTATTTAGCCATGCCTAATGACATCAATTATGTACCTACCAGTACAATAAAGAATAGTACGCCTACCATATATGGAGATGAAAGGCCATATTCTCTTAATGAATATGAACCGTCTCCGCTAAATCGCCTTTCTATGCAGTATGGTCCCGGAAGCGAATGGCAGTACCGAATGAAAGGTGTGGCAAATGAATATCTTGCCAGCCAATCTGCTAATAATTTATATTCGTGCAAATATTACAAAGTAGAGAATTTTCCGAATGATACGATTATGCATCTATCTTGCAAGTCTGTGGATTGCAGAAATATGTTTAATATAACTATCCAAAAAGGGGAAGATAATGAAAGGACACTCAATTTCACCAACGGACGCGGGCAGAATATCTTAACCCGGCAAGTAGCCAGAGACATATTTTACGATACCTATTACGTTTATGACGACTATGGGAATCTGCGTGTAGTACTTCCGCCTGTGGCTTCCGATTCATTGGATGCTACTGTCAATGAACAGGAAACAGTAAACAATATTCTGTCGAAATATGCTTATCTCTACCAATTCGATGCACGCAACCGTTGCATAGCAAAGAAACTACCGGGCTGTGAATGGATATATTATGTGTACGATAGTGCCGACCGGTTGATATTTACACAAGACGGCGTGCAACGCAATCGAGGTGAATGGATGTTTACCATCCCGGATATGGAAGGAAGAGTTTGCATGAAAGGAATATGCCGGAATGATTTACGGGTTTGGAATAATCCTCTGAAAACTTCCGTTGTTACCGCCGTGAAAGCCACAGACGGACAACAGGGCTCTGGATACGACGTTACAGGCATCTCTCTATCTTCTCCGGTATTACTGGAGACAGACTATTATGATGATTATTCATTTCTGGACGTTCCTCTTCTCTCATCCCACAAAACGTCTCTTTCCGGTGATAAGCATGTTGCGGGATTCAGTTCGCTTTCTTCTGCCATTCCTCATGACCTGCTGACGGGTACTGTATATATGCACTTACATAACGATACAACTGTATCCTGTAATTGCACTGTAAACTATTACGACGCTCTTGAACGCATTGTACAAACAAAATCCCTTAATCATTTGGGTGGTTACGACTGCTCATATCTTTCTTACAATCTGGCAGATGAGCTTCTCGCTGAAAAGCATCTTCATCACGCTGATAATAATGAAAAGACGTTGACGGAACAACTCACCCATACATATGACCTGATGGGACGCTTATTAACCACTTCCTATCAACTGGATGACTCCGCCCCATTTCTTTTAACGGATAATAAATATGATGCGCTGGGACACCTGCAAAAGGATAACCGCAACGGGAATCCATCCCTACAGACTGAATACAGTTATAACATCCGCTCGTGGCTAAAGGAACTATCCAATCCTTTATTCCGGCAGACTCTACACTATACTGATGGTATAGGCACTTCCTATTATAGTGGAAATATCAGTAGCATGACCTGGCAGAACGGAACAGGTCAACCGGAACGTGGCTATAAATTCGAATATGACCTTTTAGACCGTCTGACAAACGCTCATTATGGCGAAGGAAACAAACTGTCGGAAAATTCCGACCACTATACTGAGCAGATTACCGATTATGACAAAATGGGAAATATCCTAGGGTTACTTCGCTACGGAAAGACATCTTCAGCAGGATATGGTTTGGTTGACAACCTATCTTTTGCTTTAGACGGCAATCGGTTGAAGTCAGTAAATGACGCTTCCACAATCCAAGCCTACGGCAACGGCTTTGAGTTCAAGGACAATGCAAAGCAGACAGTAGAGTATTCTTACGATGCCAATGGAAATTTAACTAAAGATTTAAACAAGAAAATCACTGATATCCAATATAATTGTTTAAATTTACCGTGTCGCATAGAATTTGAAGATGGCAACATCACTTCTTATCTTTACGCTGCTGACGGCACCAAACTCCGTACAACGCACATAATAGGAAATGACACCACTGTAACAGACTATTGCGACAACGTGATCTATGAAAATGGAATAGCAAAGACGCTATCCACAGAAACTGGCTACGTATCTCTTACTGACGGCAAGTACCATTATTATCTGAAAGACCATCAGGGAAATAACCGTGTGGTGGTTGATGAAACCGGAAAGGTGGAAGAAAGAAATGACTATTATCCTTTCGGTGGTCTGATGGCTTCATCTTCCGTCTCTGCTCAGCCGTATAAATATAACGGAAAAGAGCTGGACAGGAAGGGGGGACTGGACTGGTACGATTATGGGGCGAGACATTATGATGCAACATTGGGAAGATGGCATGTGGTGGATCCTAAATCTGAAGAAGAACACTCATTAACTCCTTATAATTACTGCAACAATAATCCGGTAAAACTAATCGACCCTGATGGAAGAGCGGCACAAATACCACCTTTCTTTTGGGGGACTGCCAATCCACTGATAACAGCAGGTAGCCGCATGACAATGTTGGGTACAGCAGATAAGGTTGTTAAAGCATTGCCTAAAGAGGAACACCATATTATTCCAAGATCACTAGGTAAACATGATGTTGTAAAAGCGGCAAGAGAAGGCGGATTCAAACTTGAAGGAAAAGAAAATAAAATGACTGTTGACAAATTTAGCAAAGCAACCGGCAAGGGACAGCATGGAAAACATCCTAAATATACAGAACAGTTACGTAAAGAGCTTAATGAATATTTCAAGAAAAAGCCCAACGCTTCTCCTGAAGAAAGTGCTAATTTCGTAAGAGGACGAGTTTCTAATGCTAAAGATGCGATTGAAAACAATCCTAATGCAAAAATAAACGATTTAGAATTAAAAAGTTTAACTTTGCCAACAGATGGAATAAAAGTTATTAAACCCGTGGAACCAATTAAACCAATTAAGACCATTAACCCTTGGGAAGTTTAATTGAAAAATATAGTACGATATGAAATATTTTATAATGGAAGAATCTTTAAATGAAAAGATTATAGGTAGTGATTTTCCTCAAGTATATAAATTCATAAAAGAATATGACGAAGATGCGCCAAATGCTTTATTCAGCTTATATAAACACAAAGATACCTTTCCCGATTATGTTCCTAATCTTGATGGAGTAATGTTAGCGGGATATGCTAAATTAACTGATTTTATCAGTAACGGTTTCAGCCCTTATCTCCTCATTATGAACGAGAAAGCCAAAGGTATTCTTGAGCAGTTTCATTTGTGCCCTCATAAATTCTATCCTTTAGGATTATATAAAAGAAAGATTAAAAATGACTACTTCTTATTTCATTATCATTCTAATTATTCAGACTTTGTAGATTATGAAAAAACCTCTTTTCAGGAATATGACATAATTAGCAAATACAAGTCCGATTCTTTTTTTGTTCATTCAAAAAAAGAATTTTGGGAGAAAAGAAATGCCATAGAAGCTGAAAAAGGTACTTCTTGGGGGATATGGGGAGACAGAATTGTTATGAACCAAGAGTTTGATCGCGAATTGGACTTTTTCTGTATTACTATTCTTGATGCTAACAATTATGTAAGTGAACGATTAAAAAACGCAATCGAAACTGCCGGTTTAACAGGATGGGAGTTTACACCTGCTACTAACCTGATAGTTGAGGATTGATATTATCTGATGTAAATATAACAACTGCTCTAACATAAAGCGTAACACTTATATGTCAGGGCAGTTGTTTCATGTCTAACAAATCAACCTACCTAGAAACAATATCTCCAAGTACATGCACTGCAGAAATTCATGATTTCCCAAACTTCGCTTCAATCTCCTTCAGATATTCCTCTTTCTTCTTCTTGAATTTCTCCGAAAGCGGATTGTAGTGGCAGATAGACACATGCTTCAAACGGATTTCATCTGTTTTCTGATATTTCAGTTCCAGTTGTTCCTCTTCAGAAACACGACGAACATGAGTACCCTTGAATAAATTATACTTTGACGAGTTTCTTAGTTCATGGACAAACATCTTCTTCATGCGCCGAATCACTAGCATTTCCCTACACGAATAAGGTTTGCCTCTTCCTTCATTCACGAAATAACAGTTCAACTTGTTTTCCAACTCACGCAAACAACACAAACGGGAAGAAACGCTAAAAGGATTTTTTGCCGGAAGTTCCAGTCTGAAGAATTCCACCCGTCCCCAAAATACAAGGTCATCCTTTGCAAACTTGCAAGAAGAGCAAGGGCGGGGCAAATCACCTCGAAGCAAAGAAGACAATGATTTTATAATCCGCGTGAGAATCTCCTGTTCCACACACGAATAAGGTTGTTCCACCTGACGGAAGAAATGTCCATAAGTACTTGCCAGCATTTCTTCTACATTTGATAAACGGCGCAAGCGCCCCCCTTTACTAAGGGAACGTCCGATCAACGGACAAACTACGTAGTCTTTTTCCATAACAGACATATTAAAATTAAATTACACAGTATCTATTTCTCTGTATAAAGGTTCTAAAGTCGAGTCGGAAAGACATGTATGATTCGCCCTCTCCTGTAACATTGGTAACAATGCATGAAAAAAGAGCATTAATGATTGATTCTTTTCTTTGCTTTTGTACGGAACATAAGAAAATATTTTCGCACCTTTGCAGCCGGAATAAAGGAAAGTACACAAAACCATGTCTGATTTCGAGAAAAGAGGCAGACGAAAAGCAAATACTTCACAAGTTAAATTCAAAAAAAAGTTTTCCGTTTTGGAAAACTTTCTGTATCAGCGAGAAAGAAAAGTTTCC
>ERZ650918.1257-NODE-1257-length-23100-cov-8.247169_pt1 | contig 23100 bp, 16 predicted proteins | sample MGYA00514758_ERZ650918 | MGnify/ENA metagenome assembly ERZ650918 | reverse complement strand
CCAACAATACCGACACTTTTACTAACTTTGCAGGGATTTAAAACAAAAAATAAAGGATATGCGCTATACTATTTTCATTCTTTCACTTTTGTTTCCTTTCCTCTCAATTGTTGCGCAACCCAAGCACGAAGTTCGTGCCGCATGGGTGACAGCGGTGTACGGACTGGATTGGCCTCGCACACGTGCAACAACCCCTCAAACAATCCGCAAGCAGAAAGAAGAGTTAATAGATATTCTTGATAAGTTGAAGGCTGCCAACTTCAACACTATCCTATTTCAAACCCGTACTCGTGGAGATGTATTATATCCTTCGGCAATCGAACCTTTCAATTCGATCCTGACCGGAAAGACAGGAGGAAATCCAGGATATGATCCACTGGCTTTTGCCGTTGAAGAATGTCATAAGCGAGGGATGGAATGTCATGCCTGGATGGTAACTATCCCACTAGGAAATAAGAAGCATGTTGCTTCGCTCGGCAGTCAGTCTGTCACCAAGCGGATGAAAGAAATATGCGTTCCTTACAAGCGCGAATATTTCCTCAATCCGGGACATCCGGCAACGAAGGAGTACTTGATGAAACTGGTGCGGGAAGTCGTTAGCGGTTATGATGTGGACGGAGTGCATTTCGACTATCTGCGTTATCCGGAGAATGCTCCTCTTTTTCCTGATAAATATGATTTCCGACGATACAATAAAGGACGCACACTGGATCAGTGGCGCCGGGATAATATCTCCGAAATTGTACGTTATATATATAAAGGTGTAAAAGCTATGAAGCCTTGGGTGAAAGTAAGTACCTGCCCGGTAGGTAAATACCGTGATACTTCTCGTTACCCCTCCCGTGGATGGAATGCTTTCTTTACCGTTTATCAGGACCCGCAAGGTTGGATGGGAGAAGGTATTATGGATCAGATTTATCCGATGATGTATTTCCAGGGAAACAATTTCTACCCTTTCGCCCTCGACTGGCAGGAACAGAGCAACGGACGGCAGGTGATTCCGGGACTCGGCATTTATTTTCTCCATCCCGATGAAGGTAAATGGACACGCGACGAAATAGATCGTCAGATGAACTTTATCCGCAAGCAGAAAATGGCGGGTGAAGGGCATTACCGGGTGAAATACCTGATGGAGAACACGCAGGGGATTTATGATGAATTATCTGAGAATTTTTATGCATACCCTGCTTTACAACCCCCGATGCCTTGGCTGGACAATGTTCCGCCTACGGCTCCTTCTGCACTGAAAACTACCCACATCGATAATGGATATACCGAATTAACCTGGCAGGCTGCTACTGATAACGATCAGCGCAACAAGCCCATGTATGTTATTTATGCTTCTAATGATTATCCGGTAGATATCAACCGACCAGAAAATATCGTTGCACAAAATATTCGAGAGACGAGTTACGTATATGCCCCTATCCTGCCTTGGAATGCAAAAAAGCACTTCGCAGTGACGGCTATTGACCGCTATGGAAATGAAAGTACAGCGACACAGGAGCAAACGGTCCAGCAGTAAACCAAGTATTTAGAATCGACTTATTTGTTTCAAAACAGTATAAAAAAGAATGAAACGGTGCAGAAATGAACGAAAGTTTTTCCTACTATAAAGTTGAAAAACATAAAAACATCTGCCACCTGCAACGAAAAGCGTGTAATACACTAGTTAATAGATAGTTGTAACGTTGCAGATACCTGTGGCAGATAGGTTGCAGATAAAGTATCTGCAACACGTTATATAATCAAAGAAAAAGCCTTGATTCCTTTATGCAAAGCTATGGGATAATTGGGATGGCTCTATGGATAATTTGTAGTGTCTCTACGGAGAAACGACAGTATCCTTACGTAGAAACTGTAGTGTCCCGCCTTGGGAACTCTCGTTTCCTACCGTGGAAACTGTAGTTTCTAATGCAGGAAACGACAATTCCCCGCTTGGATACAGGAAGTTATGTATTCAAATAAACTTTTGCCCTCCTGGAGAATTAGCTTATGTAAAGTTTATACTGTGTTGCAGATAAAGTATCTGCAACCTATCTGCCGCAGGTATCTGCAACGTTCCAACTATTTATCAACTAGCACATTACACGCTTTTCGTTGCAGGTGGCAGATGTTTTTACGTTTTTCAACTTTATAGTAGGGGATCACGCATCACAATTATGCTCAAAACCGTAAGTAATGAATAAAATTAACCTCTGTGCCCTTTGTGTCCTCTGTGGTGAAAACCCGTACAGAAATAAGCTAAAATTGAAGAAACAATGAAATTACAGAATAAATAAATTTCCCCGATATATATGCTGTCTGCTTTTGTCTGTATTTAGATTTCTATTAAGTCTGAATATCAATAAATTACGGAATCATCCTGTCCGTATCTGTCCGGCAAAAAACACTTATCATATATGCATGTTCTGTAACTTTGCAAACAAAAAAATGACAGAACAATGAGTTACTTATTATTTAAAAGAGGAAACGATTTAGGAGGTTGGATTGTCTTTCTGATAGCAGCTTTTGTGTATGGAATGACTATTGAACCTACCGCAAGTTTTTGGGATTGTCCCGAATTTATTTCATGTGCCGAAAAGCTACAAGTTGGTCATCCACCGGGAGCACCTTTCTATATGCTTGTCGGGAATCTATTCACCCAGTTTGCGTCCGATGCTTCGCAGGTATCGCGCATGGTCAACTTTTTAAATGCACTGTTAAGTGCAGGGTGCATCTTGTTTCTTTTTTGGAGTATTACTCGATTGGTGCGAAGCATACTTACGGATGATGCACGGAAGCTATCAACAACCGACGTAATTATCATTTTAGGAGCAGGATTTGTAGGAGCTTTGGCTTACACCTTCAGTGATACATTCTGGTTCAGTGCGGTAGAGGGTGAAGTATATGCCTTCTCTTCCTTCCTCACAGCTTTGGTTTTTTGGATGATTCTTCGCTGGCAGGACGAAGCAGATTCAATATCCGGCGACCGCTGGATTATCCTGATAGCCTATATCATAGGACTTTCCATCGGAGTACACCTGCTCAATCTGCTCTGTATTCCTGCTATTGTATTGGTGTTCTATTACCAAAAATACCAAGCAATATCACTCAAGGGAGTGATCGGAACGATTGCGCTGTCCGGTCTTCTTATTGTATTGATTCTCTTTGTTTATATACCCGGAATGGCTGATATGGGAGGATGGTTCGAGCTATTCTTCGTCAATGTATTAGGATTTCCTTTCCAAACAGGATTAATCATTTTTCTGACTTTAGTCCTGTCTTTGTTGATAGGAGCCATCTACCGATTCAGAAAACGCATAGTACATACCGGTTTATGGTGCCTGCTCATGCTCACCATAGGATATACCACTTATGCGGTCATATTGATTCGTGCCAATGCCAATACACCGCTTAATGAAAATACACCGGATCATATTTTCACGCTCAAAAGCTACCTGAATCGCGAACAGTATGAAAGTGCCCCTTTACTTTATGGAAGAACATACGCTTCCGAACCGGAGTATGTGCCCGAAGGAGACTATTACAAAGTGAAAACAGAAAAAGGTAGTGCCATATATCGACAAGATAAAGAAGAAGGCAAGTATAAAATCATCGGCTATAAAGAAAATGTGTGCTACACTCAAAATATGTTGTTTCCGCGAATGTGGAATGATCGTTTCGCTGCTTCTTATAAAGGATGGTCGGGAAGCACGAATGATGTACCCACACAAAAAGAGAACCTGACTTATTTCATTACATACCAGCTCAACTACATGTATGTACGTTATTTCCTATGGAATTTTGTCGGACGGCAGAATGATATTCAAGGAAGCGGTGAACCGGAACACGGCAACTGGATTACAGGAATTTCCTGGCTTGACAATCTGCGCTTGGGAGATCAGAAGCTTTTACCAGAATCTTTGCAGCAGAATAAAGGCCACAATGTTTTCTATGGCTTGCCGTTATTATTAGGACTACTTGGTATCTATTGGCAATGGGCACGTGGAAAGAAAGGCAAGCAACAGTTCAGTGTCTTGTTTTTCCTTTTCTTTATGACCGGATTGGCGATTGTGCTCTATCTGAATCAGACTCCCGGACAACCTCGCGAACGGGATTATGCGTATGCAGGTTCGTTCTATGCCTTCGCTATCTGGATCGGGATGGGAGCTGCCGGATGCTGTGACATGCTTCGTCGGAAGCACTTTAAAGTCCTCCCGGTCAGCTTACTCATGCTGCTTTGCCTGCTCATCCCCGTACAAATGGCAAGCCAGACTCGGGACGATCATGACCGGAGCAACCGATATACCTGCCGTGACTTTGGGGCTAATTATCTAATGACGCTTCCCGATACAGGAAATCCGATCATATTCTGTAACGGAGACAATGATACGTTCCCTTTATGGTATAATCAGGACACGGAAGAGGTGCGCAGAGATGCACGCATCTGCAACTTAAGTTATGCGCAAACCGACTGGTATATTTATCAGCAACAATGTCCTCTATACAATGCTCCCGGACTACCGATCAGCTGGGAACAAAATCAATATCAAGAGGGAAAGAACGAATATGTAGCCGTTCGTCCGGAGTTGAAAAAACAAATAGAAGAATTGTATCAAAAGCATCCCGAAGAAGCCCGTGACAGTTTTGGAGATGATCCGTATGAGATAAAGAATATCTTGAAACATTGGGTATTTGCAGAGAAGCAGGAATTTCATGTGATACCTACCGATACGATAAATATTCACATCGATAAGGATGCAGTGCTTCGTTCGGGAATGATGTTGCCTAAAGCCATTCGTCATTTAAAAGGAGAAGAATTGAAAAATGCGATACCGGATAAACTATCTATTTCTCTGAAAGATATGCGTCTGCTGACTAAAGTAGATTTGCTCATACTCGAAATATTGGCTAACTGCAACTGGGAACGTCCGTTATACATGGCTATCTCGGTGGGAAATGCCACTAAATTGAAGTTTAATGATTACTTTGTCCAGGAAGGATTGGCATTCCGGTTTACCCCATTTAATTATAAAAAATGGGGAGACGCGGAAGGGGACAATGGATATGCAATAGATACGGAGAAATTCTACGAGAATGTGATGAACAGATATAAATATGGAGGATTAGATACTCCCGGACTTTATCTGGACGAAACGACTATGCGTATCTGCTACTCCCACCGAAGACTCTTTGCCCAACTGGCTAAAGAACTGGTGAAACAAGGAGACAATGCCCGCGCCCAAAAAGTATTAGCGTATGCCGAACAAGCTATTCCGGCGTATAATGTACCTCAAGTATACGAGAGTGGTTCGTATGAGATAGCCACAGCTTATGCCTCCATAGGAGAAACCGGGAAAGCGATCACTTTATTGAATGATCTGATAGCAGAATCGAGAGATTATATCGACTGGGCTTTCTCGCTGGGAGATAGCCGGATAGAAATGGTTCAACGGGATTGCCTGTATAAGTTCTGGCAGTGGAATCAGTGTAATGAATTACTGAAAGATATGGATAAAGAGAGGTATAAACAGAGTAATCAGCAGTTTGAAGAGAAATACATGCGACTCGCTCAACTAATGAATTATCAAAACTAAACTCAAGAAAGATGAAAACGAAAATAGTAAAAGAGAAAGAACAGAAAACTGTATTAAGCAAAAAGAATTACATCATTTTAATAAGCAGTTCGATATTGATTATCGCAGGATATATATTGATGAGCGGCGAGGGGAGTACCCTTGCCGCCTATAATCCCGATATATTCAGTAAGTCCCGTATAAGTGTAGCACCCGTATTATGCTTACTCGGATACTTGCTGAATATATTCGGTATACTTTATCGTCCCAATCAAAGCAAACTTTAATTTTTCAATAAACAAAACTTAATCCTTCAATAAAGGTAACTGATTGAGCATATTTCTAAGTTTGATTGCTATCCGCGGCATAGGTTCGGCAACGGTCAGCCCTACTAAATCATACTCAGATGAAATGTCATTAATGACACGGACTGCTTCTTTAATCTTCATGCCGGCGGGTTCAACGCCCACGGCAGCGATGATTTCTGCCGGATCCAACGCATCCATATCAAAATGGATAACGACTTTTGATACGCCTGTGTTTTTCACCCATCCCCATACAGGCTGTGAGTGCCATGGCATGATAACCTTTGTAATCATCATATGGCAGGTTTATATCGGGATGCGCGTCTATCCAAATGATAGCGACATCGTCCGGATATTTACCAATCAAATATGTAAACGGAACTACACTCACAGAACATTCTCCCCCTAAAGTAACAATCCTGTCGGGATTATTCTCTTTCAGTAGCTCGAGTGCTGCTTTAGTTTGTTTCAATAGTACACCACGCGCACTGATACCTTTTTCTATGGCTCTGTCATTTATATCCAGTGAAACAGGGACTTCAACGGTCTTTTGATTCGTTTGCGGAGCCAGATAATTCAATAACTGCGCTCCCAGGTAATACCCCCTGGATGAATCTTCAGCCGGAATATCGGACATCCAATGATCTACAATTCCCCCTTGCCATTGAGGATAAATAAAACGGAGAGTTGAACTTTTCTTTTCCATATTCACATTATTAGTTTGTTTCTCTTTTCACTATACGGTTCTTGCAAAAATAGAATAAATACTTCTAATATCATTAATATTTCAGAAATACATGATAGTAATAAATTTAATGTCCATAACGCGTTTCAGTAATTATGGTATGATAATCTGTAATATATATACTACTCACTTTTCTAAATTCCTGTATATTTGCTGCGTGAAATAATTTAGCTACTTAATTATATGCGTATTATATTCAAGAAACTTAGAGCACGTATAATCATAGGATGTATATTAACTATAATGGCGTTGCTGGCTGTGTCAGTCTTTGTTTTTATCAATCAGCCCAGTTTTGGCCGGACGCCCCGTGGCGAACGGTTGGAAAGAGTTCAGAAATCTCCCAATTACAGAAACGGAGCATTTCAGAATCAGCATGAAACGAAATTAATGACTTCAGACAGAGGACGTTTCGAAGGTATTTGGGAATTTATTTTCAGAAAGATAGACGGGCTGCGCCCCGACCAGCCTGTCAAGGCAATAAAGACTGACTTACGGAAGATAGACAGAGATAAGGAAGTATTAGTTTGGTTCGGGCATTCCTCTTATCTCATTCAGATGGGCGGAAAGCGGGTATTGGTCGACCCGGTATTTTGCATGGCTTCTCCCGTTTCTTTCGTCAATAAGCCATTCAAAGGAACAGATATTTATCAGCCGGAAGATATGCCGGACATTGATTATCTGATAATCAGTCACGACCATTGGGATCATATGGATTATAATACGGTCAAGAAGTTAAAAAACCGGATTGGAACAGTGATTTGCCCGTTAGGTGTCGGCGAGCATTTCGAGTACTGGGGATTCGATAAGGAACGTATTGTCGAACTTGATTGGAACGAAGATGCAAACCTGACTGACGGTTTTAAAATCTATTGTCTGCCTGCCCGTCATTTTTCCGGTCGCGGACTTTCCGCCAATCAGTCGCTTTGGGCCTCTTTCTTATTGGAAGCTCCTGCACAGAAAATCTACATCGGCGGAGATGGGGGATATGATACTCATTATGAAGAAATCGGTAATCGTTTCGCTAACATTGACCTTGCCATTCTTGAAAATGGGCAATACAATGAAGAGTGGAGTTTAATTCATTTGATGCCGCAATATATGGCACAGACAGCCAGGGATTTGAAGGCAAAGAAAATTTTGACCGTGCATCATTCTAAATATGCGTTGGCTAAACATCGTTGGGACGAGCCTCTGAAGAATGCGGAAGATATGAAGAATAAGGACTCTCTGAATGTGTTGATTCCTGAAATCGGAGAGGTCGTGCCATTAGAAAAATGAAAGATTCATCTGTCTTGATTGTTTCGGATATTGAGATATAACTACTATAATTTGAAAATTAATAAATTTATGCTACGTACTATCAGACTTACAGCCGCCATCGTGTGCTTCACGCTTATTAGCCTGTTGTTTCTTGACTTTACGGGTACCTTGCACACCTGGTTCGGATGGTTGGCGAAAATTCAATTTCTGCCGGCTCTATTAGCCTTGAATATAGGTGTCGTATTGTTTCTTGTTGTGCTTACTTTCCTTTTCGGGCGTGTGTACTGCTCGGTTATTTGTCCGTTGGGGGTATTTCAGGATATTATCTCCTGGGTATCAGGCAAGCAAAAGAAGAACCGCTTTCGCTATTCACCTGCAATGAAATGGTTGCGATATGGTGTTTTAGGAGTATTCATTATTATGATGGTTGCAGGGTTGAATTTCCTGGCTATTCTGATAGCACCTTATAGTGCATACGGACGGATAGCTTCCAGTCTCTTTGCGCCGGTTTGGCAATGGGGAAATAACCTGTTAGCATATTTTGCCGAGCGAATGGACAGTTATGCCTTTTACGAGGTGGATGTTTGGATGAAAAGTCTTTCAACGCTTCTTATCGCTGTGGTTACCTTTATAGTTCTCGGCGTTTTAGCGTGGCGCAACGGGCGTACGTATTGTAATACGATATGTCCGGTGGGTACTGTATTGGGATTCATTTCCAAGTATGCGATATTCAAACCCGTGATTGATGCTTCCAAATGTAATGGCTGTGGCTTATGTGCCCGCAACTGCAAGGCGTCATGTATTCATTCAAAAAAACATGAGATTGATTACAGCCGGTGTGTAGCTTGTATGGATTGCCTGGATAAGTGTAAACGTGGAGCTATCAAGTACACGAGACGGACTGCTACAAAAGATACGTCTGTGGCAGAAACAGTCAAAGCGCACTCTGTTACTGCGGAACAGGTAGATAATGCCCGGCGTAGTTTTCTTTCAGCATCGGCAATCTTTGCTACGACTTCCGTATTGAAAGCCCAGGAAAAGAAGGTGGATGGGGGATTGGCTGCTATTGAAGACAAGAAGATTCCCAGTCGGGAGAATCCTATTTATCCGCCGGGGGCATTAAGTGCCCGTAATTTTGCGCAGCATTGCACTGCCTGCCAATTGTGTGTTTCCGTATGCCCCAACCAAGTGTTGCGTCCTTCTGATAATCTGATGACCTTGATGCAACCCGAAATGTCATATGAGCGTGGATATTGTCGTCCAGAATGTGCGAAATGTGCGGAAGTATGCCCGACAGATGCCATTCACTTGACCAGTTTGGCTGAAAAATCAGCTATTCAAATCGGCCACGCTGTATGGATAAAGGAGAATTGTGTGCCATTGACCGATGGTATGGAGTGTGGCAACTGTGCTCGCCATTGTCCTACTGGAGCTATTCAGATGGTGGCGTCCGATTCTGAAAAGTCGGATTCTCCAAAGATTCCGGTAGTGAACGTAGAGAAGTGTATCGGCTGCGGAGCTTGTGAGAATCTTTGTCCTTCTCGTCCGTTCAGTGCTATCTACGTGACAGGACATCAAATGCACAGAATTATTTGATTTAATAAATCAGTATAAGTAGTATGGAAGAAAAAAAGAAAAAAAATATAAATAGAAGAGATTTCATTAAGATTGTAGGTATCAGTGCTGCCACGTCGACAGGTTTACTATACGGATGTTCTTCAAAAAACAACTCCGCTTCGGGCAGTGCCACGGGAGAAGGGGAGATACCGACTGATAAAATGACTTACCGGACATCTCCAACTACCGGTGACCGTGTTTCACTTTTGGGATATGGTTGTATGCGCTGGCCGCTCAAACCCGCTCCGGACGGTAACGGAGAAGTAATTGACCAGGATGCCGTTAACGGATTGGTCGATTATGCGATTGCCCATGGAGTGAATTATTTCGATACATCTCCGGCTTATGTACAAGGTTTTTCCGAGAGAGCAACGGGTATTGCGTTGAGCCGCCATCCCCGAGATAAATATTTTATCGCTACCAAACTGTCCAACTTTTCTCCGGACACATGGTCGCGTGAAGCATCACTTAAAATGTATCACAAGTCATTCGCCGAACTTCAGGTTGACTACATCGACTATATGTTGCTTCACGGCATTGGCATGGGCGGGATGGATGCCCTCAAAGGACGGTATCTGGATAACGGCATACTCGATTTCCTGATAAAGGAACGCGAAGCAGGGCGTATCCGTAATCTCGGATTCTCTTATCATGGAGATATTGAAGTATATGATTATCTGCTTTCACGGCATGATGAAATTAAATGGGACTTCGTGCAGATACAGCTCAATTATGTAGACTGGAAGCATGCGAAAGCAACTAACGCCCGAAATACCGATGCCGAATATCTGTATGGCGAACTGCACAAGAGAGGGATTCCGTCTATTATTATGGAACCGCTTCTGGGTGGGCGTTTGTCTAAGTTGAATGACAACTTGGTGGCACGTCTCAAGCAACGCCGTCCCGAAAACAGTGTCGCTTCCTGGGCGTTCCGTTTTGCCGGCTCATTCCCGGATATACTGACTGTATTAAGCGGCATGACTTATATGGAACATCTGCAGGATAATCTCCGTACTTATTCTCCCTTGGAACCGTTGACGGATGAAGAAATGGACTTCCTCGAAGAAACGGCACAGTTGATGCTGAAATATCCTACCATTCCCTGCAATGACTGCAAGTATTGTATGCCTTGCCCGTACGGACTGGATATTCCGGCTGTTCTCCTGCATTATAACCGTTGTGTCAACGAAGGGAATGTGCCCAAGAACGGACAGGATGAAAACTATGCCAAAGCCCGTCGCGCATTCCTCGTCGGTTATGACCGCAGCGTGCCGAAACTTCGTCAGGCAAGCCATTGTATCGGATGCAACCAGTGTGTGGCGCATTGTCCGCAAAACATAGATATACCCAAAGAGTTGCATAGGATAGACCAATTTGTCGAACAACTGAAACAAGGAACTTTATAATGGAAGAATTAATCAATTTATTACATAGCGGGGGATATTCCTGCGTGATTGCCAACAAAGGAAAGGTACGTACTTTTACCCAACGCGGGGTGGCTGACTTATATGATTTGCTGACTCAGGAACCGGATTTCCTGAAAGGAGCTTTGATTGCCGATAAGGTTGTCGGGAAAGGGGCGGCAGCCCTGATGATTTCAGGTGGTATAAAAGAACTGTACACGGATATTATCAGTTCTAAAGCTATGGACTTGTTTCGGACATCGGATGTAAAAGTCGGTTTCGGGCAGGAAGTACCTTTTATCTGGAATCGCGACCGCACGGGATGGTGTCCTGTAGAAACGATGTGTAGTGAAGAAGAATCTGCTGAAGCTATTTTACCGATGATTCGTGACTTTCTTGAGAAAGTCAGAAGCAAGAAGTAAAAGAAAGAATCAGATACACGGAATAAAATATGAGAAAAGATACAACTTGTCTGTTTCTGCTCGCCGGTCTGCTTTCTGTTCCGGGAGTGGCACAGAATAAAAAAGACAGTACACAGTTCCGAAGAAACTACGTCATTGACGAGGTAGTAGTCACGGGAACACGGAATGAGACGGATGTACGCCATCTTCCGATGACTATCTCCGTAGTAGGGCGACAACAGATTGAGAAAAGGTACGAACCCTCTCTTTTACCGTTGCTGACGGAACAGGTTCCGGGATTGTTCACTACCAGTCGCGGTATCATGGGATATGGCGTCTCCACCGGAGCGGCGGGAGGCATGAGCCTGCGGGGTGTCGGTGGCAGTCCTACGGCAGGATTATTAGTTTTAATAGACGGTCACCCGCAGTATATGGGACTGATGGGGCATCCGATAGCAGATGCTTACCAATCCATGATGACGGAAAGGGTAGAGGTTTTACGCGGCCCTGCATCCGTGCTTTACGGTTCAAATGCTATGGGAGGAGTTATCAATATCGTCACCCGCAAGCAAGAGGAAGAGGGGATAAATACTAATATGCAAGTAGGATATGGTTCATATAATACATTGCAGACCGAGTTTTCCAACCGTGTAAAAAAGGGACGTTTCAGCAGCATCGTAACCGGTTCTTACAACCGGACGGACGGGCATCGTCCTGATATGGAATTCGAACAATACGGCGGATATGCAAAACTGGGTTATGAGATAAGCTCTTTTTGGAAACTAGCGGGTGATGTCAACGTCACTCATTTCAATGCTTCCAACCCCGGAACAATTCAGGTTCCACTTATCGATAATGATTCGCGTATCACTCGTGGAATGACTTCATTCGCATTGGAAAATCATTATAACAATGCATCGGGAGCATTGAGCTTTTTCTATAACTGGGGACGGCACAAGATAAACGATGGTTATCAGTCGGGAAAAGAACCGCAGACAGCGCATTTCAATTCTAAAGACAAGATGCTGGGCGTATCGTGGTATCAGAGTGCGACTTTCTTTGCCGGCAATCGTATTACGGCAGGGGTTGATTATCAGCATTTCGGTGGTGAATCGTGGAATAAAGTGGTAGCTACGGGCGAACGTAAGCCGGGAGTTGACAAACAACTGGATGAATTTGCAGGATATGTTGATTTCCGTCAGGACATAAACAATTGGTTTTCATTGGATGCTGGTATCCGTGTAGACCACCATTCTCATGTAGGCACAGAATGGATACCACAAGGAGGATTAGCATTTCATCTGCCGAAAAGCGCGGAACTCAAAGCAATGGTCAGCAAAGGATACCGTAACCCGACGATTCGTGAAATGTATATGTTCGCCCCTGCCAACCCTGAACTGCAACCGGAAAAACTGATGAGTTATGAACTTTCCTATTCGCAGCGTTTACTGGACGGGGCATTATCTTATGGAATAAATCTTTACTACATCAATGGTGATAATGTAATAATGTCAAACGGACTGGTTCCGCCATTGAATATCAATTCCGGGGAAATCGAGAACTGGGGTGTCGAAGCCAATATCAATTATCACATTAATTCGCATTGGAATATCAATGCCAATTATAGTTGGCTGCATATGGAGAATCCGGTTCTTGCCGCTCCCGAACATAAACTGTATGCGGGAGTCGATTATTCTTCGGGGCGTTGGAGCGTATCGACGGGGCTGCAATATGTGAAAGGGCTTTATACCTCTGTCACCAAAGAGCGTGAACAACAAGAAGAATTTGTTTTATGGAATCTTCGGGGGAATTATCGTGTGTGCCGTTTCGCCAATCTCTTTGTGAAAGGGGAGAACCTGCTTGCGCAACGTTATGAGATAAATGCCGGCTATCCTATGCCGAAAGCTACATTTATGGGTGGTATTAATTTGAACTTTTAAATAATAAAATGAATATGGAATCAACTACTGTAAAACTCTATTCGCTGAACTACAACAATGTAAATACCTATTTGGCAGCCTCGTTATTTGTCATTGGCAATATGCTTTTTCCCCAACTCTTTCATCTCATCCCACAAGGAGGAATAACCTGGCTGCCAATCTATTTCTTTACGCTGATCGGTGCGTATAAATATGGTTGGAAAGTAGGGCTGCTGACTGCTATCCTTTCGCCCGTTATAAACTCTGTACTCTTTGGAATGCCAATGCCGTCCGCACTACCTGCCATCCTATTGAAATCCGTATTACTGGCTGTTGCTGCCGGATGGACTGCACAACGTTCTGGACATATCTCCATCCTTCTTCTGGCAGGTGTAGTACTTACATACCAATCCATAGGGACATTAGGAGAATGGGCTTACATCGGCAACTTCTATAAAGCTGTTCAGGATTTCCGTATCGGTATTCCCGGAATGTGCCTGCAAGTATTCGGTGGCTATTTATTCATTAAATACCTGATTCGCAAATAACAATATAACGTCAGTTCAATATAAGTCTGATTAGGTAAAAAGAGTCTGGTATCGGTTGATGCCAGACTCTTTTTGAATTTATATGTTTCCATTTAATCACTTAGTGAAAGTATCATTTCCTATATCGTTACATTATTCATATATATTTGATATTGTCATATCACAAGCTTGAAATAAATATTATTCGTTTGCGTCATCCGTTTCGTCTTCATCCTCTTCCAAAGTAACAGGAGAGATGTTTCCCCCACATTTTGCATATTGGCTCGGACTCATCTTATAGTGTTTCTTAAATACTTCCCGGAAATATTTGCTATCGGAGAATCCGGTCATGTCAGAAATTTCATTGATATTATGCTGTCCTTCTTTTAGGAGCACTGCAGCGCGTTTCACACGAGTAAGTTGAATAAAACCATTTGGGGTATATCCGGTTAATGTTTTCAGCTTGTTATATAAACTTGTACGCCCCATGCATTGCAGTTCACAGAGCATAACCACACTGAGTTCTGTATTGTCAATATTATCCATAATATGTTTCTTTACATCCGATATGAATTTCCAGTCAAGGCTATTTGTTCCTTTAGCTGATGGAACCATTGACTGCATATCCGTTTCCAGACTCGCATATCTGCTACGTAGCAATGCCCGGTTGGTCAATAGATTCTTGATGCTCTCTCTCAATATTGTCACATTGAAAGGCTTGATTATATATTCGTCCGCCCCAATCGACAGTCCTTCAAGAATATCTTTTTCTTCTCCCAATGCCGTAAGCAGCAATACTGGAATATGTGAAGTCTCAATATCATTCTTTATAGCAACACATAGCTCATCACCTCGCATTTCGGGCATCATCACATCAGTAAGGACAAGTTCCGGCCAAAATTCTTTTATGATAATCAGTGCTTCCTTACCATTGGCACAAGTCTGTACATTATACAACGGAGAAAGTAAATTAACCAGGTAGGAACGTAACTCATCATTATCCTCTACAACAAGGATACGCTGTAAATCCGCATTATTGGCTGCATTGGCGATACTTTTGAACGTGGCCGGAGCAGTCAGTTCCGGCGTTTCCAATGCAGGTTCAGGGGCGGGTTTCTGATTCGGCTTCTGAAGAGCCCTATTGTCTTTCTGAAAAACAATCTTGACAGTAGTCCCCTGATATTCGGTACTTTCTATATTGATTTTTCCATTATGAAGACGAACCAACCTATTCACCAGCATCAACCCTATGCCACTACCCGTAACTTTGGAGTTAATGGCATTGCTGGCACGAAAATGCAATTTGAACAACTTATTTTGTTCAGCAGAAGGAATCCCGATGCCGGTGTCACTTATCACCACTTTCCACGAGTCATTCGTATCAGAGACAAAGACACTGACTTTTCCGTTTTCCGGCGTATATTTTAACGAGTTCGATATTATATTTTTCAGAATAGAATCCATCTTTTCTTTATCGAACCATACATTCATATAACTGAAAGTGCTTTCGTAAGTAAAGTCTATATGTTTGATACTGGCATAATTGGTAAATGCGGCACACACCTCTTTCATATAAGTATTCAGCTCATATTCGGATATATACAACTCGGAAGAATATACGTCAGCACGTTCAAAATTAATAAGGTTACTAGTCAGTCTCAAAAGAGAATCTACATTCCTCAACGCAGTCTTTGTACGGGTTACCCCAACCTCTGTAAGAGTCTCCTCTTCGAGCAATTCTTCCAAAGGCGCCTTTATCAAAGTCAGCGGAGTACGTATGTCATGGGCTGTATTGATAAAAAATTGCGTTTTTTCATCTGATATTTTCTTTTGTTTTCTCAGGTTCATCGTACGTATAATGAAAGAGATTCCCCATATTATAAACAAGACATAGCACAAGATAGCCCACCAACTAGACCAGAAAGGCTGCGTGATAATGATCTTCATCGCACGCTCCTCAAAGACAACATCATGTTCCTCTCTGGATACGGCACGCACACGAAGCGTATATTTTCCTGGCGGCAGATTGGTGAAACGAATCAGATTTGTTGTTCCCGGCTGTGTCCATTTCTCATAGAATCCTTCTAATTTCCAAGAATAAAGCGTATTGTCAGGAGAGTCATAATTGATAGTAGAGACATTGAGAGAAAAAGTGTTTTGATCATATTTCAACTTCAACACTTCTGTGTCGTTTATACATTCCTGCAAAGGGGAGTCCTCACTATCCGGATAGACAGGTAGATAAGAAATATGAAAGTCGCTGAATATCATCTTTGAAAACTTATAACGGGGGAATCTGGCATTTTCAGGAATTTCGATAACCCCGTCCGTACTACCGAAAACAAAACTTCTATTTTTGCGTAATGTACCCGAAGAGGCATTAAAATAAGCAGGTAGTAATCCTTCTCCTCTAGTCCAGTTATGAAAGTTCTTTTCTTTGGTGAAGAAACATGTGACCCCATTCTCCGTACTCATCATGATACGTCCGTCCACTTCCGGCAATATCGTGAATATCCGGTTGGAGACTAATGCCGAATTATCCGTATAGTAGTGTTCAAGAGTATGGTTCTGTATATTGTACACAAACACTCCTGAGCCATTTGTTCCTATATATAACGAGCCGTTGTCAGCCTGATAAAGCGAATTGATATAAGCCGCTCCCATCTCTGCTTCAATATACTGGTATTGGCCGGAATTTCTATTCAACAAATACAATCCGGTAGCCGTGCCAATCCACATATGTTCCTTGTCATGCTCCACAATAGAAGTGATAGAACTCACTCCGGGATACAAACGCACCTTTTTGGTTTCCAGATCAAAACATTTCAAGTTATAATATCCGCCCGACCATATGTTACCTTTCGAGTCCTTTATCATATCACGAATATATTTGTCCGGACGCATATTGATAGAAGTGAGTAGGTAAGGGGAGAAGTATTCGACAGATAATGTATGCTTGTTTATTTTATAAATACCCGAAGTGTAGCCACCTGCCCAGATAATGCCGGGAGATACTTCGCACAAAGTAATAAAGATATGATTTTTATCTTTCAATTGTTCGTTAAAAGAGCTCAGGAATGAATGCCACTGCCCTGTTGTTGAATTATAAAGACTGATGCCGTTACTGGTGCCAAACCATAAATCGCCTTCACTGTCTTCAATCACGGCATGTACCTGATCATTGATTAATGACTGTTTATTCCCCATGGCATGCTTCAACCAATGATAATTTTCATATCGATAATCTATTATCGTAATGCCGGTCGGGTAATTGGCAAGCCATATCCGCTCTTCTTCATCAACAAAGATATCATTGATATTATTACCATTCATTTCATTATAACTTTGATAGTTTGCCACAATGTAATGTTCCAGCTTACAAGTGTTTATGTCGATCTTATATACCCCCATTCCTTCTGTTGATATTAATAGCTGCGACTCGTCCAATGGAAAGATACAAGTTATATTTACATCACTTAAATCGGCTTCGGGTTTTATTATTTCCCGGCTATTCATATCATATACGAACATTCCTCTCTCAAATGAACCGATAAACAATCTTTTTAATGCTTGATGGTAATACAGTTCGTTCACTTGCGCATGAAAATAGTCAAGCGTTTCAACAGGAATAATTTCCAGTTCACCGTTTTCCAGCCTGGCATATCGGATTCCCGTTTCTGTCGCTATAAAGAAATGGTGCTCGTCCACTTGTGTTATTGCTGTTATATTGCTATGCAGTATATTGGGGAATTGGACTATCCGGGCGTCTCCGGCATTATAAAGCAATATGGAATGCTTACGGCATAACCATATATTATCATTGTTGTCCATATAGCCATAACTAATCGTTTCCAGGCTATTCGGCAACTTGTACACCATTTTAAAGTCGTCATACTTTAATTCATATTGGAAAATCCGTCCCTGCTTGCCAATGACCCATGTCCCTATATGAGGCCTGGTATATATCCACCCCAAATGGATGGGAGCTTCAAGCGTACTGTCATCCTTATTTAGTTTGTAATGCTTTATGTCCTTACCGTTATAGCGATCCATACCTTCATCGGTAAGAAACCACATATATCCCTGATCGTCTTTTTGGATACTGAATATTCTCCGGTTGCTCAATCCATCTTCAGTCCCTATATATTTGTATGTTTGTGCAGTGACCCAAACAGGAAAAAAGAAGAGAATATAGATAATGTATTTCATGTCAGTATTTGTTTTATACTACTTCTAATGATAACAGTCAACGAAATTATACAAAACCAATGAAAGAAACAAAGAAACAGGAGATATTCTTTTTAAAAAATTTCATTTGGAAAGTTTTTTATTTGCCAATTTCTTTTTATATACCCATACACTTAATATGAAATAAACGATAACCTGAATCCACAGGGTTAGGTATTCCGGTTTTATATCCGCCATATCGGCTCCCATAGAATTCAGTTTTACAAAGGCAAGTGTGCCCGGTGCGGCGGGAAGAATATAATGTGCGGCTTTCCAGTACCAAGGCATCAATTCCATCGGATAAGAAACTCCGGAAAGGAAAATCAATCCGACTGAAAAAAAGGCAATCATGAGTAACGGAGCTTCTGAATCTGTAAAATATCGGGAAGCTGCCAGTCCCAGAAAAGAAGTTGCCATCAGATAAGGAATCAGCAATAATATAATATACAATCCGTTTCCGATATTAGGGATACTGAAAAAGTAGGGAAGCAAGCCTAGCAAAAAGAAAGAAAAAACAGCATACAGAGTACAATATACGGACGTTTTTCCTGCCACAATGCGAATTGCGACTCCCCATCCCTGTCCGAAAGGCGTATAGGCACGAATTTCCCGATTGGTATGTTCGTCTCCGGTCACCATGCCGATAACCATCAGCAAAGTCTGGAAAATAATAATCATCATAACTGCCGGAATCAGATAGGAACCATATCCTTCCGTATAATTATAGAGTGCAGTCCCTGCTACGTTCACCGGTTTTGCCATAGCTACCGCCAGTAATCCCTGCGGCGGAAGAAACACTGCTCCATCCGGTCGGTATTTGTCATTAATTGCCAACATGACACGCGAAGAGGCTCCTTGCAATGCTTCAAAATACAAAAACGCGTCGGTCGTTGCATATAGGGAGAATACGGATTCGTCCCCACGAAATACCCGTTCTTCAAAATCATGGGGCAGATAGACTATTCCTTGCACCTTACCCTCTTTCATCCATTCTTTGGCTTCGTGATAATCTATTGCCTGATTGTATATTTCCGCCTGCGGGGTGGCATCCAGCCAACGGATGAAATTACGGCTTAGTTCACTATGCGAATTATCCACTACGGCAACAGGCACATCTGTTACAATATTGGGGGCATACATATAATTATAGAGTAACCCATACATGAAGATTCCGCCCATCAGCACTAACAGAACGGCATAACTAGTGCTTATGGCGAGAAACTCCCGGCGGATAATGAACGATAATTGCTGGATTCTATTTAATGTTTTCATATTTATGACTTTCTATAGCTCGTTTTAAATGGGGAAGCAGCGACAAGGCCAGCAGCGGAAAAATACATAGTATCACTGCCGACTGCCAAAGATGGACGAACCCGCCACCCCCATAGAGTATCGTTTGCATTATTTCCGTAAAATGACGGACAGGAAAAAGATAAGAAGCATCTCTCACCAGCGGATACATATTGGGAACCGGAAAAGTAACTCCGGACAAGGTAGCCCCTAAAGAACCGACCATGGAAACGACGCTGATAACCAGTGATACCGCCGGAAACAAGGAAAATAAAAATAACCCGAGCGCCTGCGTCGCGACAACAAAGAGCGCAGTTATCATATTCATAAACCACCAACTCCCTTGAAAAGGAATGTGCAGGATACCGAACATGACATAATTGGCAAACCATCCTATCAGTATATATATAATGGTATAGGGGAGCAATTTACCCAAAATGGCGGTCACCATATTGCCCTTGGCGGTAGCCAGCCAGTCGGTCGCCGTGCGAAATTTGATTTCAATGCCGGCTGCATATACGGTAGTCAGCAGAATCAAGACCTGAAACAGGACAAAGAAAAAAGGCTGGCTCAGATAAACCGAATAATCCAGACTGGGATTGTATATCGGATGATTGCTGGCTTGTACAGGCAGTAGGAATGTGGTAATCTGCTGTTGTTCCACTCCCAAAGATACGGCTTCCATCACAATAGGCGAAAGGGACACGGGGACCAATGATGTTTCAAAAGCTGCCATCAGCTCACCGCCTACCGATAGCAAAGCGTAATGATAATAGTAGGAGAGGGTAGCATTTTTTCCGGTGGTGGCATCCTGCTCAAATTTCGGGGGAATGGAAAGATAGCCGTATATTTCTTTCCTTTGCACGGCTTCGCGGGCAGCCGCTTCATTTATATAATGCTTCGTCACTTTAAAAGTAGGCACGGCAGAGATATTCCGGGCGATAGCCCGGGAAGTGGCGGTATTATCCTGATCGACAATGCCGACAGGAATATTCTCCATCTGCCCGTTGCCGAAGATTGTAGCCATAAAGAAGAGGGTAAACAACGGCAAAATGATACAGACACCGAAATAAAGACGCCGTGAAGTCATTCGCCGCCACTCCCTGAGCAGTACGGAACGAAAAGGTGAATATCTGTGTGATGAATCCATTCTATGATTGATTTTGCTACATTCATTAATCAAGTGTCAATAACACAGACATACCGGGGCGCAAATCGTCCACCTTTTGAGTGGGACGGGCGTGAATCTCGAAAGTACGCAAGTCATAGCTTCCGGTCTGTTTTGTCGACTTCCAGGTAGCAAAGCTGCCCAGTGGACTAATATAATAGATTTTAAATTCAATATTCTTTTTGCCGATGGCAGGTACGTCTGCGACAAATGTTTCTCCCATCCTGAATTGTGGCATCAGGTCTTCGCGCACATTGAGCACGACATGTACATCATCCATCACTACCAGATTCATAATTGGAGTTCCCGGAGCGACTAACTCTCCGCGTTTTGGAAAGATGGTCGCTATTTGCCCGTCTTCGGGGGCTGTCAGCCGGGCATCGACCAATAAAGCGGAGACTTCGTCTACTGTACTTCGGGCGGCATCTACCATACTGGCGGCAGACGCTTTATCTTCCTGCTGTGCGCCGTCTACAGCCATCTGGTATTGTTCATAGGCTGCACGCTCGGCAGCGACAGCCGCTTTGTACATCGCTTCCACTTCATCTTTTCTCTGCGAAGTGACCACGCTATCTTTATATAAGGTAAGAATACGGTTATAGGTCGTTTCAGCGAGACCGAGGTCACTTTTTGTTTTGTTCCATAGTTGCAATGCGGTAGCTACAATCTGACGGCGGGTTCCTGCATCTATTTTCTTGTTTTGTTGCACGGCAACCTGTTTCAAAGCATTCACTTGCTGATATTTGGCATGCACCTCAGGGCTATTGATGACGACAAGTGTATCGCCTTGGCGCACCCAGTCTCCTTCCTGAACGAAAAATGTATCTATACGTCCGGGGAGTTTCCCGCTAATACGTATTTCTGTTGCTTCTGCTTGTCCTTGAAGCACCATCGGTTGTTTATGCATCAATATGATTCCAAGAGCCGTGAAGATACCCACAGCTAACATAATAATGACGAAAGCCCATGAAAGGGTTCTGCTGGCTAGTTTCATTGTTTGTTACGGTTTAGGTTGATAGTTTGCAAATTGTTCAGGTGTGCCACAAAGTGAAAGTAAATTCATCAGTGCCACATCATATTCATAATATGCTGCCAGGCGAGCCACTTTTACATTGGCAAGCATGGTTTCAGCATCAATAACTTCGGTAGAGGTCGCCATCCCTTCTGTGAAAGATTTCTTTCGGATGCGCACTAGTTCTTCACTTAAAGCAATCGTTGCATTCAATGCTTTTACATTATCCTGCGCCTTTTGCAATTGTGTGTAGAGCTTGTCTACCCCAACGGCAAGCTCGTCGCGGGCTTTCATCTGTCCCAAGGCCAACGTCTGCTCTGTCAGTTTGGACTGCCGTACTTTCTTCTCACGGTCTAACCCGTCAAAGAGATTCCACGTAAAGCCAATTCCTATCATGGTACGTGGCAATAGATTGCTCTGAATGCCATGCGAATATAGGGTTTGTTTTCCAAAAAGGGCTATATTCGGCAGATAACCGCTTTGAGCAATCCGCACCTCTTGTTTGGCAATATGCTGTTGCAATTGTAGTTGATTGAGCACATAGTTTCCACTATTCACGGAGAGGTCAAAAAGCATCTTGGGCGGGATGGTATCATTCATGAAAAGGGGAGAGGTGGGAATGATATTCTCATCAGTATCCTTTTTATTCAATAAAACTTTGAGTGCGCTTTGCACTACGGTTTCTTCCTTGCGCGCGGCTTCCAATGCACGCTTTGCTTCATCCATATTCACTTGCGCAAAAAGTCGTCCTGCTTTGTCAATCATTCCGGCCGCTTCAAGTTTCAAGGCATTCTCATAATGCTTCTTCAGTCCGTTGTAGGTTTCTTCGCGAACAGTCACGATTTGTTGCGCCAATCGTAATCCATAATAGCTCTCGGCCAATAAATTCTGTTGCCCGGCGGATACTTGTGCCCGGTTTTCCCGAGCCAGGTCTACCATTGTTCTACCTATATTAGTAGCACGAAAACGCTTACCACCGGAGAACAGCACCCATTCCGCAGATAAATCGACAGTAGTCAGGTTTCTCGGGGTCAAAGGAAAAACAAGCGTATTTGCTCCTATCTTATCCAATATAGATGAAATAATTTGGTCGTCCGGAATGATGGAATGCACAAAGTCTTTAGCCGGGTCTGTAAACTGCGATAACGGTTGTTTTACTTCAATCTTCTCGGACATATGTACAAATGCTCCCGTAGACTGGAGACTGGGATACCAGAAAGCATTGAGCTTGTCACGTTCCGCTTTGGCTATCTCAATTCCTTTATCAGCAATCTTCAGGCTCTGATTTCCCTGATTAAGAAGACGCAACGATTCTTCGAAACTTAATGGTGTCTGTGCATCTACCCGAATAATGGAAAAACACAAAGTCAATAGTACAAAAAGTAACTTATTTTTTTTCATACTGGTTAGGTTATATCTATTTTTGAGCTATTCTAACAGATAAAAAGACAGGTTTGTTCATTTCACAAGGCACAGAGATTATTCCATCAGCAAAACAAATATGAAAGATACTTTTTCCTGCATTAAAATTTCAAAGATTTTATTTGAGATATAAAAATTATGTTTACCTTTGCATCACCGTTTCAGAAAGCTTTTTGCAGAGAAACGTAACAATGCGGTAATAGCTCAGTTGGTAGAGCACTAGCTTCCCAAGCTGGGGGTCGCGAG
>ERZ650918.1249-NODE-1249-length-23204-cov-4.770314_pt1 | contig 23204 bp, 23 predicted proteins | sample MGYA00514758_ERZ650918 | MGnify/ENA metagenome assembly ERZ650918 | reverse complement strand
CTCTGGAACCATTGTTGTGGAAAATGTATTTGCGTGGCCGGGTCTGGGAACCTTGTGTATCAGTTCAATCTTTAACCGGGATTATCCGGTGATCCAGACGTATGTGCTTCTGATCGGAGTCCTGTTTGTCGTTTTCAATCTGTTATTCGATATTTTACAGACGGTATCAGACCCGCGTATGAGAAGGGAGGAACATTAATGCTTCAGCGCTTTTTACATAACAGGACTGCAATGTTCACTGTGGTGATCGTTCTCCTCACAGCGCTCGTGGGGATCTTCGCCCCGTTTATTGCGCCGAACGATCCGTATGAAACGGACATCCTCAACAAATTTGCCGGATTTTCGGCTGAATATCCGCTTGGAACGGACAATCTTGGCCGCTGTATTCTTTCGAGAATGATCTATGGGATCCGCCCGACACTGGGGCTGGCAGTCCTGACGATGCTTGGAACCATCGGTCTTGGAGCTCTTATGGGACTTTTGGCGGGATATTTCCGCGGAATCCCGGAGGAGATCATCATGCGGACGGTCGACGTTATGCTCTCCTTCCCAAGTCAGATTATGGTATTTGCGGTGGTTGCGCTTCTCGGCATCAATGTCCAGAACGTGATCCTGGCGAATGTGTTCATCAAGTGGGCTTGGTATGCACGAATGATCCGGACCGGAGTCATGCAGCACAGAGACCGCAATTTCGTCCAGTTTTCCAGATGCGTGGGAACTCCGGAGAGATTTATCCTGTTCCGCCATCTGGTGCCGTCCATCGCGGCGGACCTCGCGGTTCTCGCGTCACTCGATGTGGGCTGGGCGATCATCAATATCTCCACGCTTTCATTCCTGGGACTCGGTGTTCAGGCACCGACACCGGAGTGGGGAGCGATGTTAAATGAGGCAAAAAATGTCCTCACAAGCAACCCCACCCAGATGATCGTGCCGGGTGTCGCGATCGTGATCCTGGTATCTGCCTTCAACTTGATGGGAGACGCGCTGAGGGATGTTCTTGATCCGAAGGAGGTGAATGTATGAGCACAGTGATACGGGCGGAAGACTTGTGCGTAACGTTAAAAATTCCGCGCAGACCGGAAAAAGAGCTTGTCCGCCATGTAAACTTTGAGGTTCAGCGAGGGGAATGCCTTGGAATCCTGGGAGAATCGGGAAGCGGAAAAAGCATGAGCATCAAGGCGATGCTGGGACTTCTCGATAAGAATTTCTCCGTCTCCGGTCATGCCTGGTTTGGGGAAAAGGATCTCTTAAAGGAAAGTGGGGAGTCCATGAGAAAGATCCGTGGGAGTGAGATCGCTGTCGTCCTACAGAACCCGATGACGTGTTTTGACCCACTCTACCGAATCGGAAGCCAGATCGGGGAGACATTTGCGACACACACGGACTGGAATGCGAACGAGATCCGCGAGAAGTCACTGGAGACACTGGAACGCATGCGGATCTGCAATCCGGAGGAGGCGCTTCAGAAATACCCGCATCAGCTCTCCGGCGGCATGCTGCAGAGGATCATGATCGGGATCGCGATGGCATTAAAACCGGCACTTCTGATCGCGGATGAACCGACAACGGCCATCGATTCGATCACCCAGTATGAGATCCTGGAAGAATTTGTCCGGATCAAGAAAGAGCATGATACGGCAATGATCTTTATCACCCACGATCTCGGTGCGATCTCTAAGGTTGCGGACGACCTTGTGGTCATGAACAGCGGAACGATCGCGGACCGGGGAAGCTTTTCCCATATCCTGCATCATGCGTCAGATCCATATACGAGACTTCTGGTGGAAAAACGGTCGGCGGTCATGAAAAAATACAGGGAAAGCATTGGGCATGAGAATGGAGGTGCGGCATGATCCGGATGAGAGATATCTGCGTCAGCTTTCGCAGTGAGCGGCAGGAAAAGATCTTTGGTGTCAGCAGGACACAGGTACTGTTTAATGTGTCACTCTCGATCCCCAAAGGAAGCTGCCTTGGAATCTTAGGTGAATCCGGAAGTGGAAAATCGACGCTTGGACGGGTGATCTGCGGTCTGTTAAAGCCGGACAGCGGGGAATACCTGCTGGAAGGGAAAAATGTGTATGCGTCACGAGATGGAAAGAAGAATCTTCAGAACATGCTCAGCGTTGTATTCCAGGATTATACGACATCTGCAAATCCGCGGTTCAGGATCCGGGATATTCTGGCGGAAGGAATCCGGGTGAAGGAACGGAAGAACGGAAAAAAAACGGACCGGAGCGCGGAATACTGCAGACTTTTGGAGTTAGTCGGCCTGGATGAGACGTTTCTCGACCGTTTTCCGCATGAGCTTTCGGGTGGACAGCTTCAGCGTGTCTGCATCGCCCGTGCCGTGGCGTGTGAGCCGGAGTTTATCCTGTTTGATGAGGCGATCTCTTCCCTCGACGCGCACACGCAGGTGCAGGTGATGGATCTCTTAAAGGAGCTGAAGGAGAAGCTGGGGCTGACGTATGTGTTTATCACCCACGACCTTACATCAGTCACATATCTCTGCGACGAAGTCATGTTCTTATATAAAGGACGGATCACGGAACATATCCCGGTATCCCGGATCGCGCAGACTACGGATGTGTATGCGCGAAAGCTGCTGGATTCCATTATTGAGTTTGATGAAGAGTACGATGATGAAATGGACGTAAAAGAAAGTGAAGAAAGTGCATAGTAGCTGTGAGTGCATTGAACAGTTACAGTGCACGACAGAAAATATGCTCAGGAGGTGGCAGAAATATGCTGGAGATCGGAATGATCTGTGCAGAAGCAGGAGAAAAGAAGACTGGGTGGCTGGAAATAGAAGGCGGCGGACAGAAACTTCCGCTAACACTTATCTGCGGGGCAAAGGAAGGACCTACGATGATGATATCAGCGGGAGTCCATGGAGCGGAATATATCGGCGTGCAGGCGCTTTCCGAGCTTTCCAGAGAGCTTGATCCCAAGGATACTGCGGGGAATGTGATCTGCCTTCATGTGGCAAATCCTTCAGCATTCCGGGATTATGTGCGCTTTTTCGTGCCTGAAGATGGAAAAAATCTGAACCGGGTATTTCCGGGGAAAAAGGATGGAACATTGTCGGAGCGGATCGCGTGGACGATCACGGAAAAACTCCAGTCAAAGGCGGACTACTATATCGATCTTCATGCGGGGGATACCAGTGAAGAGGTTATGCCGTTTGTCTATTATAATGTGGCAGCAGGAGAAAAGATCGCCAGGGTGTCTGCGAACATGGCAATGGCAGCGGATATGGAAGTGCGTGCCAGCTCCACAGCGACCACCGGCGCGTATAGCAGCGCTTGCCAAAGAGGTCTTCCTGCGATCCTCATGGAGCGCGGAGGCGGCGGAAAATTTACGGACAGCGAAGTTCAGGCATATAAGCGGGATGTGAAGAATATTATGATCCGCATGGGACTTCTTTCCGGTGAAGAGGTTCATACAGTGCAGCAGAAAAATGTGACCAGAGCAGAGTATCTGGAGGCAGAGACAGATGGATTGTGGTATCCGGTATTTTCCGCAGGAGATACGTTCGCGGGAGGTGCGGTTCTGGGAACGGTGAGAGATATCTGGGGAAACCTTTTACGGGAGTATCGGGCAGACTATCCGGGAATCGTTCTGTACCAGACGGTAGGTCTTGGCGTGAAGACAGGGGATCCGCTGATCGCTTATGGGGAATATGTGGATAGATAAATAACAGATGTGAAATAAAAATGTCAATAAAAAGCCATTTTATGGGAAAGTCCTGGAATTCAGGAGATATCCATAAAATGGCTTTTTATGCTGCCATGCATACAAAAGAAGCTGCCGGCGGCAGGTTCTGTAGGTGAATAGAAAGACAAACAGAAGGAGGTACCCTATCCGATGTCAAGAAAAAATCCGTTCGTCATGCCCATCCTCAAATGGGTAGGCGGCAAACGGCAGCTGCTGGACAGCATCAATCCGCTGATCCCGGAATGTTCGACCTATTATGAGCCGTTTATCGGGGGCGGTGCGGTGCTCTTTGGGAGACAGCCGAACAAGGCGGTGATCAATGACTCCAACGAAGAGCTGATCAATGTATACCGGATGATCAAGGAAGAGCCGGAAGAGCTGATTGCGGCGCTGAGCGCCCATAAGGAACAGAATTGCGAGGAGTATTATTATACGGTGCGGGCGTGGGATCGCGACAAGGAGACGTATCAGACGCGGACCAACGTCGAGCGGGCAGCGCGGATCATTTACCTAAACAAGACCTGCTACAACGGCCTGTTCCGCGTCAACAGCTCCGGCGAGTTCAATTCTCCGTGGGGCAGATATAAGAACCCGAATATCACGAACGAGGCGACCATCCATGCGCTGAATGCGTATTTAAATAAAGCAAACATCACGATCAAATGCGGCGATTACCGCGAGGCGTTAAAGGGCATCCGGAAGGGCGCGTTCGTCTATTTTGACCCGCCTTATATGCCGATCAGCTCGTCGGCGTCGTTCACGGGCTACACCGCGGGCGGCTTCGGGGAGGAAGAGCAGATCGCATTAAAAGAGCAGTGTGACATGTTGAATGCAAAGGGCATCAAGTTCCTGCTTTCCAATTCGTCCTGCGAATTTATCGAGGATTTATATAAAGATTACATCATCGACCACGTGGATGCCAAGCGCGCGATCAACGTGAAACCGGAGAAGCGCGGAGAGATTCAGGAAGTTCTGGTACGCAATTATGAGCTTGATTGATGATAAATGGAGAATTTTGTTTGATAAATACCGGATTGAGCGGGAAATTGAGAAACATGGGCGGTTTTACATCACCGCTGACCAGATCCGCGAAGTCAAGGAACCGCGTCTGATGACGAAATTTGACACGCGGGAATCCCTGCCGCGGGTGTTTGGAAAGAAGATTTCGATTCTTCCGGTGTCGCGCGGCGGCTATGTGCTGGGCGAGTTTGACTTGTATCAGGATTTTCCGGAGATTCCGTCCGATATCAAACGGGTGACGAGCGCGAAGATACCCGATTACTTTGAGTCCATCGACCTTCATGACATCCGTTCGGAAGCCAGCGCGATCAACGTTATGAGCATCACGGGGATTCTGGATGATTTTCTGGGCGAGGATCGCATGGTGCAGACGGTTTCGGGGCGGATGGGGTCTGGAAATTTTGAGTTTTATGTCAGCGACTATCAAAAATCAGAGCCGATTGAGAAAAAGCCGCTTATCCAGGTACAGAATTCGCAAGTCGAGATCGACGGTGGATTTGAAAATGAGAATGTATTTACGCTGATCGAGGGAAAAAACGTCGTCCACAGCAATTTTCTGATCCGGCAGCTCTATTATCCGGCGAGACTCTGGGCGGAGAAGATACACAAGCCGATCCGTCCGGTGTTTATGGTGTATTCGAATAATATTTTCCGCCTGCTGGAATATGAATTTACGGACCTGCGCTACTACAATTCGCTGCGGCTGGTGCAGGAGCGAAATTACAGCTTAGAGGAAATCGAGATCACGCTGGATGATTTATACGATGTCTGGGCACGAACAAAGGTCAAGCCGGAACCGGCGGTTACCTTTATCCAGGCGGACAGCTTTTACAAGGTTATTTCACTGGTAGAACGGCTGAACGAGAATCCAATGACGGGCGGGGAGATCGCGCAGCTTTTTGGATTTAAGGAGCGACAGTCGGACTATTATTTCAACGCGTGCCGCTATCTGGGGCTGGCGGAGAAGCAGACGGATGAGGACGGCGTGAAAGTGCATATCACGGCGATAGGAAGACGGCTTTTGAAACTGCCGTATAGGGCGCGCCAGCTCGAATACGTCCGCCTGATTCTGGAACACCCGATTTTCCACGATTTATTTGAAGCTGCCCTTCAGATCGGAGATGTTCCGGACAAGGAGTATGTCGCAAAGAAAATGCGGGAATACCAGGTCTGCGGGGAGAATCTGATCGTGCGGAGGTCAAGTTCAGTGCGGGCATGGCTGTACTGGATTCTGACGCTGGTGAACGAAGGATAGGGAAATGGTGCGGAATTATTATATGTATCCGTTATCATGCTAAGGGGGTAATTTCGTCTCAGATGCGGCGGCGTCCGTGCATGTGATGCCTGACCGTTAGAAAAACAGACCATTTGGACAGAGAATAAAATATAGAAAGTTACAGGACAGCATATGGGCAGACAAGAGCAGACAAATCATCTTTTCAGCAACCGCGATCTGCGGATTCTTCTGGTTCCGCTGATCGTAGAGCAGATTTTAAACTCCCTGATGGGTACAGCGGACAGCATTATGGTCAGCAACGTGGGATCGGCGGCGATCTCGGCGGTTTCTTTGGTTGACTCCATCAATATTTTAGTGATACAGGCATTCTATGCGCTGGCGGCAGGCGGCACGATCGTCTGCTCCCAGTACATCGGGCAGAAAGATAAGAAAAATGCGGAGGAATCCGCGAGACAGTTATCTTTTGTGGTGGCGTGCATCTCGTCGGCGGTCATGGCAGTCTGCCTTCTGACACGCGGACCGCTGCTGCGGCTGATTTTCGGCAGCGTCGAGGCGGATGTCATGGAGGCAGCGCAGATCTATTTCTTCTACACGGCGCTTTCGTTCCCATTTATCGCCCTCTATGATGCTGGTTCCTCGATCTACCGGGCGCAGGGAAATACAAGGCTTCCGATGACGATCGCGGTCGTCTCTAACGGGTTAAATATCGCCGGAAATGCGGTGCTTATCTGGGGCTTCCATCTTGGAGTTGCCGGTGCGGCGATTGCCACGCTCGGTTCCCGCGTTATCTCGGCAGTGGTGGTGTTCGCCTTTTTGCACAATCCCAGCCAGGAAATTGCGGTGCGTGACTATCTGCATATCCGTCCGGACGGACGCCGGATTATGCGGATTCTCTCATTGGGAATCCCAAACGGTATCGAAAATGCGATGTTCCAGTTTGGAAAGCTTGCGATTCAGTCAACCGTCTCGACCCTCGGGACGATCGCGATCGCAGCCCAGGCGATGACGAATATTCTGGAAAACTTAAACGGCATCGCGGCGATCGGTATCGGAATCGGCATGATGACGGTGGTCGGACAGTGTCTCGGCGCGGGGCGCAAGGATGAGGCGATCTATTATATCAAAAAATTGACGGCAGTGGCGGAGGTCGTCATCATCGCAAGCTGTGCGCTCGTATTTCTGGCGACGAAACCGGTCACGATTCTGGGCGGCATGGAGCCGGAGAGTGCGAAGATGTGTCTCTACATGGTCGGATGGATCACGGTGGTAAAGCCGATCGTCTGGACGCTCGCATTTATTCCGGCATATGGAATGCGGGCTGCCGGGGATGTGAGGTTTTCGATGATTCTCTCCTGCATCAGTATGTGGGCGTTCCGGGTGACGCTGTGCATTTATCTCTGCCGCGTCCACGGATTCGGACCGATCGCAGTGTGGATCGGCATGTTTACAGACTGGACGATCCGGGGCATCGTATTCACATTCCGCTTTATGGGCCGGAGATGGCTCGCGCATAAAGTTGTGTAAAAAACAGAGGGAGCAAAATGAAAATGGAGTTACAAATACTGGATTGGATTCAGCAGATGCGGACGCCGGTGGGCGATGTCTGGATGGTGTTTATTTCGCGGCTTGGAAATGCAGGAATGATTTGGATTCTGTTTACATGCCTGCTGCTTATGATTCCGCGGACGAGAAGATGGGGAGCTGCGCTGGCGGTAGCGCTCTGTCTGGATGCGATCATCTGTAATATCTTACTAAAGCCTATGGTTTGCCGGATCCGTCCGTGCGATGTGAATCAGACAGTTCAGCTGATCATTGCCCGCCCGGCGGACTATTCCTTCCCGTCGGGACATACGGCAGCTTCGTTTGCTGCGGTCGCGGCTCTGTACTTTGCCGGGGCGAAAAAATGGTGGAAAATCACGTTGCCTCTGGCGATCCTGATGGCGTTTTCAAGAATGTATTTATATGTGCATTACCCGACCGATGTTTTGGGCGGCATGATTGTGGGGTGCGCGGCGGGGTATTTTGGAAACCGGCTGGCGGCGCATCTGATACGGTCCTGGAGACAGAAGATGAAAAAACCAGAGGACAGAAAAAATAGATAATTTTATGTAAGAGATGCCAGAAGTTACTGTTCACGCATACGTGAACAGTAATGCCAGAATACCTGTAATTGCCCCGTTTTTCTCTTGATATCCTTTATTTCCGATGGTATAATCTATAATCGAAATAATTTCTTTTATGATAGAAAAGGGATGATTATGATGGGGTTAGACCAGAATCAGTAATTTTATTCATTGTTAAAAGGTACGGCGTGATCTATCGACTCCAAAGCTTAGGATGATAGGAACTGCGATTTTTGATGATGAGGTACCTGGAAAGCGACCAGGGGTAATGTGCTCTCGGAATCTTTCTGCGCTTGATTTTGTGAGATGATTTTTTTGTCAGTTGTGCCCAAATTTCTGAGGCGTACGCGGTGCGTCCGCCTCTGAAATTCGGGTGCGGCTGGCGGAAAATCAGCCACAAAAGCAGGTGCAGAAAAGACTCCGAGAGTACATTATAGAGTGATGGAGGAGAAAGACATGTTAAATTACAAGAAATATAAGAGAGTTCCGGTGGTAGATTACCCGGAGCGTGAGTGGCCGAATAAAGAGATTGAGAAAGCGCCGATCTGGTGCAGTGTTGACCTGCGCGACGGCAACCAGGCACTGGTTGAGCCGATGGTCGTAGAGGAGAAGATCGAGATGTTCAACCTCCTGGTAAAACTTGGATTTAAAGAGATCGAGATTGGCTTCCCGGCAGCTTCCCAGATTGAGTACGATTTTCTGCGCCAGTTAGTAGAGCGCAAGCTTATCCCGGACGACGTAGTTGTACAGGTTCTGACCCAGTGCCGCGAGCACCTGATCAAGAGAACCTTTGATGCCATCCAGGGTATTCCGAAGGCGATCGTACATATTTACAATTCAACTTCTACCTTACAGCGTGAGGTTGTATTCCATGCAGACCGCGAGGAAGTAAAGCAGATCGCGATCGATGGTACCCGCATGGTAAAGAAATATATGAAAGATTACGACGGAAAAGTAATCCTTGAGTACTCTCCGGAGAGCTTTACCGGAACCGAGCTTGATTTCGCATTGGATATCTGCACCGCTGTACAGGAAGAGTGGGGCGCTACACCGGACAATAAGATCATCATCAACCTTCCTGCAACGGTTGAGATGACGACTCCGAACGTATATGCAGACCAGATCGAGTGGATGAACAGGCATTTTAAGAACCGTGACAGCATTATTTTAAGTATCCATCCGCACAATGACCGTGGTACCGGCATTGCAGCGACCGAACTGGCGCTCTTAGCAGGTGCAGACCGTGTCGAGGGTACACTGCTTGGAAACGGCGAGCGTACTGGTAATATCGATGTATTAAATATCGCTTACAATATGTTCTCCCAGGGTATCAACCCGGAGTTAAATCTGGAAAATGTAAAGGAGATCACCGAGGTTTGTGAGCGCTGCACAAAGATGACCGTTGACCCGAGACATCCGTATGCAGGCAAGCTGGTATTTACCGCATTTTCCGGTTCCCATCAGGATGCGATCAGCAAGGGTATGCAGGCGCTTCAGAAGAGAACCGATGGCATCTGGGAGGTTCCGTACCTGCCGATCGATCCGAGCGATATCGGACGCGAGTACGAGCCGGTTGTCCGCATCAACAGCCAGTCCGGCAAGGGCGGCGTAGCCTTCGTTATGGATTCCTTCTACGGATTCCGTCTTCCGAAGGGAATGCACAAAGAGTTTGCTGACATTATCCAGAAGATTGCAGAAAAGCAGGGCGAGGTAGCTCCGGAGCAGATCATGGACGAGTTCCGTGCAAACTATCTGGACAGAAAAGAGCCGATGCACTTCAAAAAATGCCAGATCACAGACAAGGAGTACGAGGGCGGCGCATTCGCAACCGTTGCAATTCTTACCTTTACCGATCATGACACCGAGCGTACCGTTGAGGGCGTAGGTAACGGACCGATCGATGCGGTACAGAGAGCGATCGAGGAGGCACTTGGCATTGAGATCCGTGTTCTGGACTACAACGAGCATGCACTTCGTTCCGGTTCCGGCGCACAGGCAGCTTCCTACATCCACCTGATGGATGTAAAGAGCGGCCGGGCAACCTACGGTGTCGGCATCAGCTCCAACATTACGAGAGCATCTATCCGCGGTATCTTCAGTGCGGTAAACAGATTGTTCTACTAAAAATTAAAATGAATCAATTCAGGGTGACTGCTTGTGTACGTGTGGACAGTCGCTGGTTTGGGCGGTATGCAGAAATGTGTGCCGCTCTTTTTCTGCCTGCCCATCTTTTTTAAAACAGGTTTCACCGGATACTCCGCATTCCAATATTGACAAGAACAAAATTCCGGTGTTACGATATAGAAAACTGAAAAACTGCATGAAATGACGATATTCGACTGAAAATTTCATGCTTATGAAAAAGAGAAAGGAAGTCCGTGAAAATGATTCTAAGGGCGAAGTATTTAATTACCGGAGATGGCAGAACCTGCTTGCAGGATCAGGCGGTGTATCTGGATAAAGAGGGAAAAATCGGCTGGATAGGAGACGCTGCGGAAGCGGCGGGGCGCTACCCGGAAGAGATGGTAAAGGATTACGGCGAGGCGACGATCCTGCCGGGACTGTTTGATATGCATGTGCATTTCGGCTACTACTACAGCCAGCCGGATCTGGATAATTATGACGATTATATGGTGGCATACTATGCGCTGGAGCAGGCGAAACAGTCGCTGCGGCTCGGCATCACGACGGTGCGCGATCTGTCCTGTCCGCCCAATCTGATGAAGCAGCTGCGTCTGGCAGGGCAGAAGGGGTATGTGACGGTTCCGCGTATCATCCATGCGGACGCAGGTATCTGCATGACCGGTGGACACGGACATCAGGATGGGGTCGAGGAGGCGGACAGCCCGTGGGGTGTGCGCGCCGCTATCCGAAGACAGCTGCGTGCGGGAGCTGACTGGGTCAAGATCCTGACGAGCAACCGTGGCGATATCCCGGAATTTACGCAGGAAGAGCTGGATGCAGCGGTCGATGAGGCGCACCGCCAGGGGGTGAAGATCGCGGTTCATTCGGGTACGCAGCCGTCGATTCAGATGTGTATTGACGCGGGATTTGACACGATCGAGCACGGAACCTTTTTAACAGAGGCGCAGGCGCGCCAGATGGCGGAAAAAGGAATCGCGTGGACGCCGACGATCACGGCGTACACGTATTTGTATGAGCAGACGAAGCAGATGATCGAGGCGGGTGTGGACATGGACAACCCGATCGCCGCCAGAGCCGTTCACGATCAGGCATTTTTCAAACCGGCGTTTGAGGCGTACCGGGACAATTTCAAAAAGCTCTATGACACGGGAGTTACGGTGCTGGCAGGCAGCGACATGGTACTCTACAAAGCACCGCCGCTTCCGATTCATCAGGAACTCGGCTATATGGTAGACTATGGAATCACGCCGGTGGAGGCAGTGAGAACCGCAACCTACAATGCGGCGAGCGTGCTTGGAATCGAGAAGAAGACGGGTAGCCTGAAAGAGGGCCTGGCGGGGGATCTGCTGGTTGTAAAGGGAGATGTCTCAAAGAATATTCGTGCGCTGGATGATGTGCTGGAAGTGTATCTGGCAGGAAAAACGGTGTATACGGTGTAAAAGATATGAAAAAGCTGTCTTTTTCAGAAGTGCAGGAGTTTTTGTTTCCTGAGATGGGAAAAACCAAAAAGAAAATAAAAACATCTTGAAATTCTAAAAGAGACAGCTTTTATTATGTTTCTATACCGCGCAGACTATAATTAAAATACGACTTCATTCCCATGAACAAACGGATTCGGCGTGTGTACGGTCAGAATCTTAACGACACGGTTTGTGTTGTTGACCCAGTCATGCGGGGTCTGGGAGTGGATCTGGATACTGTCGCCCGGATTCAGGCAGTATTCGTTGCCGTCCAGATATACGGTCAGGATACCCTCCAGAACGTAGATAAATTCTTCACCGTCGTGCTGATTCATCTCAAGCTGGTTTTCAGAGCTTGTGGTGGCGGACGGCATCAGGTGGAAGATACGCGGAAGACAGGCGAATCCCTGTGCATTTCCATTGACCAGGTACTGTACGATCTGGGGGTTGATCTGGGAACAGTGCATGGCAAAACTCCGGCTGACCGGGGATTTCTCCTGATCGGCGGAGGAGTCAAAGAACGAAGACAGACTGACTCCGAGAATCGTGGCAAGTTTTGCCAGAGAGTCGATTGCGATCGAAGAGAGACCGCGCTCCAACTGGGAAAGAAAGCCGATGGACAGACCGGACTCTTCGCTGAGCTGTTTCAGTGTGTATTTTTTTGCGGTACGGAAGGCTTTCACCTTGGCACCGATGGTAACATTATGATCCATAGATATATCCCCCTTGCGGCATCATTCTTTAATATAACATATCCACTATACAGGATTTTTGTTGGAACGTCAACTAAAGGGGTAGTTTTGACGGGTAAATTTAATTCGAAATGGAACGATTTTTTGGGAAAAGACCAAAATGGGCGGCGGATTTGGAGAAGTGAACCAGTGAGCGGATAGAAGGGGGAGAAAATGGGATAGAGAAAACGGGTGGACAGAAAATAAAAACAGGGGGAGAAACAGAATGAAGGAAATAGTACGTGCTTCGATCGAGGATTGTTCCCAGATCGAGCGCTTCCGTTTGGTGACTCGTCTGGGGAATGCGATTCTTTCCAATGGCGGGGAGGTATTCCGGGCGGAGCAGGCGATGGAGTATGCGGCGCGGGCGCTGCGTCTCGAAGCATTCAATGCGTATGTGATTGCAAATGGGATTTTTTCAAATGTGGTGATTGACGGGCGGTTTTATTCCAGCCGTATCTGCCATGTGCCGCTGGCACCTACGATTCTATGCCGGGTGGATGCCTTGAACGATTTGTCGAGAAAGATTGCGGCGGGTAAATGTGGTCCTTATGAGATGCGGATGCGCCTTGAGCAGATTGAACAGATGAAAGTGATCGAAAATCGGGGAAAGGTTCTGGCGGCAGGAATTGGAAGCGCTGGATTTTGTTACCTGTTCCAGGGTGGCCTGCGCGATACGGCGGCGGCATTTGTGACGGGCGTGCTGCTGTATTTGTTCCTTTTATACGCAGCTCCGCGCTTTTCCTCGTCCCGGATGATGCAGACGATCATGACGAGCAGCGTGCTTGCATTGTGCTGTTGTTTTCTGTGCTGGATCGGGCTGGGAGAAAGCCTGGATCATGTCATGATCGGAGCTGTGTTCACGCTGGCGCCGGGGGTGCCGCTGACCAATTCGATCCGGAATTTTTTGGAAAATGATTATTTATCCGGTCTGATCCGTTTTGTAGACGCCTTTTTGACGGCGGGCTGTATCGCGATCGGAGTTGGTGTGGCACTGCGGTTCTGGATGTTTGCGATGGGAGGTATGCTCTGATGGAAATGGCAGGGGAAATTCTGGGGCAGCTTCTGGCGGCCTGTGTCGGAACTGCCGCCTTTTCGGCGCTGTTTGGAGTTCCGAAGAAGTATTGGCTGGATTGTGGTATCTGCGGGGCAGTCGGCTGGGGCGTGTATCTGGCGGTCATGGCAGCTTATCAGACGCCGATCATCGGGACCTTCGCGGCGAGCGCGGTTTTGACGATGCTGTCGCGCTGTCTGGCGGTACAGCGGAAAGCGCCGACGCTCCTCTTTCTAGTCTGCGGCATCTTCCCGCTTGTGCCCGGAGCGGCGATCTATTATACCGCCTACAACTTTTTTATGGGGCAGGAAGCGCTGGCGCTTCAGTATGGCATGGATACAATCAAGATGGCGGTCGCAATCGGGCTGGGGATCGGAGCGGCATATTCGCTTCCGGGACATCTGTTTGGATGGAAGCGGGAGATAGAGGTGTGGGAACCTGAGAAAGAGGGTAAAAAGTAGCCGCGGTTTACTTTTCCTTTAAAATATAGTAGAATACCCTCGTACTATTAAGGAAAATATGATCAGCTGCGGCAGGCGTGGGGTGTTCTGCGGGCTTGATGGAGGGGACAGACATCGATATGGACAGTAAATTTTATGAGCCAGAAGTTCTGAAACAGCTGCAGGGAGAGATTCTGTCGATTCTGGATGATTTTATCCGGATCTGTGAAGACTATCATCTGGAATATTTCGGGATAGCCGGAACGGGAATTGGTGCGCTGCGGCACAAGGGATTTATTCCCTGGGACGACGATATCGATATTGCGATGCCGCGGCGGGATTTTGAGCGCCTGCTCCGGATCGTGGAAAAGAAGATGAGCGACCGGTATCTGGTTCTCAATGCAGAGCGATATCCCAATTATCCGCTGATGACGACCCGTCTGGTGAAGAAGGGGACGGTGTTTGTTGAGGAGGTTATGAAGGATGTGGACTGTCCGTTCGGCATCTTTCTGGATCTTTATGTGCTTGACAATGTGGCGGACAACCCGGTTCTATACCAGATTCAGTCGTGGACGGCCTGGTTCTGGAGTAAGCTGATGATTCTGCGGGCGATTCCGCGTCCGACGCTGCAGCAGCGGGGCATCAAGGCGAAGCTTATCTGGGCGGTCTGCGGGATGGTCTACAAGGCGATGAAGCTGCTCCATATCTCGCCTCAGTGGCTGCGGATGCGCTGTGAGCGGGTCTGCCGTAAATACAATAAATACCGGACACGCCGGATGGCATTTCTGCCGGACACAAGCCCATACTGGAATGTCGTGGATCGGACGCGCTGTTATCCGCTCCGGAAGCTGGAATTTGAGGGCAGACGCATGAATTTCCCAGGAAATATCGAGGAAATGCTGACAAAAATGTATGGCGATTTCATGCAGCTTCCGCCGGTTGAAAAACGCAAAACACACACGCCGAGCCGGCTGGAATTTTCAAAGGAAGAGATACTGTAGTGGTAAAATATTTAGCGAACGCCCTGATCGGTGGAGACGGGCAGATTGAAAAACGAAATATGAGCTGGAATATGATAGGGAGCTTTCTCTATGCACTGGCGTCCATGGTGCTGACGATTGCGGTCATCCAGATTGTCGGCGAGGATGAGGGCGGTATCTTCTCCTTTGCGTATTCTACATTTGGTCAGCATATGTTTATGGTGGCCTATTTTGGCATCCGCCCGTTCCAGATCACGGATACGAGGCGGCGGTTTACGTTTGGCGAATATCTGCGGCTGCGCCTGATGACCTGTGGTGCGGCGCTGGTGGCCGGGCTTTTTTATGTGACGGTGATCAACCAGGACTATGCCTTTGTCAAGGCGGCGACGGTATTTTTGATGGTAGCGTACAAGGTGATCGACGGTTTCGCGGACGCTTATGAGGCAGAATTTCAGCGTGACGGACGCCTGTATCTGACGGGCAAATCAAACGCATTCCGGACGGTTTTATCAGTCGGTGTCTTTTTGGGCTGTTTGAATGCGACCCATAACCTGGTCGGCTCCTGCCTGGCGGCAGTACTGGCGCAGCTGGCGGGCGTGTGCCTGTTTGATTTTTCGGTAATCGGTCATCTGCCGCAGGTGGACTGGGAGGTCCGCTCCGGACGTGTCGGGCTGTTGTTTAAAGAAAATGTAGTCCTGTTTTTATCGGTTATCCTGGATTTTTATATTTTTTCTGCCGCGAAATATGCGATCGAGGGCAATATGGCGGACAAGTATCAGGCGGTATTCGGTGCGATCTTCATGCCGACCAGCGTCATCAATCTGGTGGCAGGCTTCGTCATCCGCCCGTATATCACGAAACTCTCGGAACAGTGGGAGCGGAATGCGCTCCCGGAATTTGCCGGGACGATAGGCCGGCTGGCGGCAATCATCGCGGCGCTTACGGTGCTGGCAGTCGGGGGTGCCTGGATTCTCGGAATTCCGGTTCTCTCAATATTATACCCGAAAATTGCGTACATGCTGCGGGAATGCCGTCTGGCGCTGGTGTTTATCATTCTAGGCGGCGCGTTCAATGCGTATGTGAATCTGTTTTATTATGCACTCATTATTATGCAGGAGCAGAAACGTATTTTTCTGGGTTATGTCGGTGTGACGGCAGCGGCGCTCCTTATTTCTTCGCCCTGCGTACGCGCGGCAGGACTGCTGGGCGGATCGCTTTCGTATCTGCTTTTGATGGCGGCACTGACTGCCTGCTTTGGACTGACGTCGCTTGTGATGTACCGGAGACGGGCACGTGGGATATAGAACTTGTTTAGAATGTACTCTCGGAGTCTTTCTGCACTTGCTTTTGTGGCTGATTTTCCGCCAGCCGCACCCGAATTTCATCAACGTACGCACCGCGTACGCCTCAGAAATTTGGGCACAACTGACAAAAAATCATTTCACAAAATCGAGCACAGAAAGATTTCGAGAGTACATTAGATAGATTTGGAGGAAATGTATGATTAATTTTGCGGTAGGACCGGTTCAGATGGACGAGGAAATCCGGGCGATCGGGGCGGAAGAAGTACCATATTTCCGCACACCGGAATTTTCTGCAATTATGAAGGAAAATGAGCGCCTGATGAAGCAGTTCACGGGGGCGCCTGAGGATGCGCGGGCGGTTTTCCTGACAGGTTCGGGCACGGCGGCGATGGAAGCGGCAGTCATGAACCTTTTTACAGAGCGCGACCGCGTGCTGGTCGTAAACGGCGGCAGTTTTGGCGCGCGGTTTGCGAAAATTTGTGAGATCCATGAAGTTCCTCATGAGGAGATCCAGCTGGAGAGCGGACGGGCGCTTCGGGCAGAAGACCTGGCACCGTATGAGGGAAAAGGATTTACCGGATTTTTAGTCAATGTCCATGAGACTTCCACGGGCGTTCTCTATGATATGGAGCTGATTTCTGACTTTTGCAGACGAAACCAGCTGATTCTGGCGGTTGACGCGGTCAGCTCGTTTCTTGCCGATCCATTTTGGATGGGAAAATGGGGCGTTGATCTGGTGCTGACCGGTTCTCAGAAAGCGCTGGCACTTCCGCCGGGACTCTCAATTCTGGTGCTGGGGGCGCGTGCGATCGCGAGAGTGCAGGAGACGGCGGTCCGCTCGATGTATTTTGATCTGCGCGACTACCTGAAAAATGGCGAGCGGGGGCAGACGCCGTTTACACCAGCGGTCGGAGTGCTTTTACAGCTTCATAAACGGCTGACGATGATCGAGGAAAAAGGGCTTGCGGCAGAACAGGCACGGATCCGCTGTCAGGCGGAGGATTTCCGAAGCAAAATAAAAGATCTTCCGTTTGAGATCGTTTCCAATTCTCTCTCGGCGGCATTGACGCCGCTTCACCCGACGGGCGTGGACAAAGAGGGGAAAGCGGTCTCAGCGCATCGGATTTTTGAGATTTTGAAGGATGAATACGGCATCTGGATCTGCCCGAACGGCGGCGCGCTTGCCGACACGGTGTTCCGTGTCGGTCATATCGGCGCATTGACGCCGGAAGATAATGACAGCCTGATTGCGGCGTGGAAAGATATGCAAAGGAGGGGACTTCTGTGAAAGTATTGATTCTGGCAGCGGGACGGGGAACCCGGATCTCGCGTTATCTGTCGGGAAAACCAAAATGTACGGTGGATATCGGCGGCGGGCAATGCCTGATCGAGTACACGATTGACCTGCTTCATTCCCGCGGCATCCAGGATATCGGCATCGTGCTGGGCTATGAGGCGCAGGTGATCCGCGAGGTCTTGGCAGACAAGGGAGTTTCCTTTTTCTACAACCCGTTTTACGATGTGACAAACAGCATCGCGTCTGCATGGTTTGCGAAGGAGTTCCTGACAGGGGACGATCTGCTGATCATGAACGGTGACGTATACCTGGAGGAAAAATTGCTTGACCGGATCCTCGCGCAGGGCAGGAGCCCGGTGATGTTTGCGGACGAGAGCCGCCGGGAGACAGCGGATTATAAGTTCTTCTATGAAAATGGAATTTTGAAAAAATATGGAAAAGAGCTGACCGGGGATGATGTGACGGGCGAGTACATCGGAATCGGACGGTTTTCAGCGGCATTTATGCCGGAATTTATCTGCCGGATGGAGGAGATGATCGACCGCCAGGAGCACGGCGTCTGGTGGGAAAATGTTGTTTACAGCATGACCGGGCAGCAGCCGGTCTATGTCGAGGACAATTCTGTCACGGATCGTCCCAATATTCGCAGACTGATAATGAGCAGCTATTACGTTTGCGGTCTTTACTGCATAATCGGGAACGTAGAGCATACGGCTTTCTTCGATGAACGGAATTTTTGCACGGGTCAGTCCGTCCGCAACGTATTGCAGCTTATCGTCCGAGTAAATCTCGTATGGAACGAAAGCGGCGTTGACCTGCCTGCTCAGCGCCGCTATTTTCTCGTCACGCTTTGTGATTTCGCTGCGCATATAATCATTCTGATTTTTGATAGCGGCGATTTCCTCAGAAGTGTAGGAATCAGCGCTTTTCTTTTTCAGAGCATTTATATGGTCGTTCATAGAACGTATCTCCTGCGCCGCCTGCTTTTTCCGCTTGTACTCATCAACTGACCAATGCTCACGATGAACATTTTTATCGTCACGGTACAAACCATGCTCACGGAGTATTTTCTCCATGACTGCACGTTCGCTGTCAGACCATGCGACCCATTCCGTCAGAAACTTGTTTTCCGGAGCAAAGCCCATTTCACGCAGAGCGCCACTCATGGACACTCTTGTAGATAGCCCACGACTGCCGGTATGTGTTATCGGGACAAAGTCTATATGCAGGTGCGGCGTCGCCTCGTCAAGGTGCATGACTGCATTAAAAACTTTAAGATTCGGATTACGGGTTTCAAATCCACGCATATACTGGTCTAGCATTTGCTTGGCAAGTTCGCCGTTTTCGGATCCGACGGAGCAGTCGTTAATATCGCCGAACTGCACGACGATCTCCTCAAAGGTTTTCTCCTGCTTTCCTTTTCTGATATGTTCATAGTAGTCGGCAATGATCCTGTCACGCCTTTTCATTCTGGAATTGTATTCTGCGAGAGCTTCTCCGAACAGCTCGGAATAAAATTCACGGATATTCTGTTTTTTATAGGTTATATTGTCCGGTATTCGTTCACGGACTACGTTCTTCGCAATGAAACTGCGGTTATTGTGTTCGATGATACCATCGTCAATTCTGAAAGATACGGATAATCCGGTGTGCTGATTTTCGTTCATATTTGTAAAACCTCCGATTTCCTGTGAAGATGATATTTCTGCTTTTTTCAAAATCATCTTCGTATGCCTTCACCAGTTTTGATGTTGCTGTAATAAGTACAATACTCAATTGTACTTTTGGCAAACTTCGTTCTCCAAAAGTACATTTTCGTTAGGGTACGCTCACCCCTAAAACCCCCGATTTTTTCAAAATTGAAAAAATGAGCTTTCCGCTGTTTTTGCGAAAATCGCAAAATCTGAAAAAAATCGTTGAATACGAAATCTGCGAAAATCGCATTTTTGAAAAACGCTCTTTAAGTCGTTCACTCAGATTTGAAAAATCAATGCCGGTCATGTTTTCGGTTGAGCGGACGTTTTTCAGTTTTCTGTTGGAGCTTTGTGATTTTTACAAGCAGCTCGTTGAAATCTTTCACGCCGAATTCCTTTAGGATATGGTTGCGCTGCGTGAGATTATTGCTTCTGATGAATCTCCTGCCGGATTCGTCATTGTCAACGCAGGCGAATAATTGCAGACCTTTATCGGAAAGCGTTTTCAGCGAATTTGGTTTCAGACCAGCCATTGATACAAGCACGCTGTTTTGAATTTTCTGCTGATTTGCAAGCTGCCGAAAGGAGAGCAAATCTATTGCACTCTCAAAAATGTACGCCTTTGTCGGAGTGCCCAGCGTCACGGAAAAAAAGCTGTCGCTTGTTCCGGGAGCTACTCCCTTGTAACGTTTTTCGCTGTTCGTACCTTGTATTTCAGCACCAATAGAATTACCGTTTTCGTCCTTGTGGAGAAACACAGCATTCCCTCGCTTGTCCTGATACAGCAGACCATCATGAGCCAGTTCGGAAACAAGTTTGCTGTCAAGCCGCCGTGTCTGACAGAGGTAAGCGAACACTTTACGCATATTGTCTGCACGCTCCGGCAGAACCGGTTTTTTCGCTTGCGGCAGCTTTGGAACGGCTTTGCGGTAGTCGATGTATGTCATATTTGCACCGGACAGAGCTTCAACTGCGGATTTGAAATCCATTCCGATTATGTCCGTCAGGCAGTTGATCGCGTTCCTGCCGCCGTGCTTTTCTGCCTGCGAGAAACAGTACCACTCGTTGGTTTCGGTGTTTACATATAAACCGCCGTAGCCTTTAACGTGCAGCTCGTTCCTCGAAAGCTCAGTTTCAAATCCGTTCTGGGTAAAAAAATCAGCAAGGCTGGCTCGCCTTGCTTTCTCAATGAGGTCGGTGTTCTGTTGTGAGTATGACATTGCGTCCTTGTATGATATAGTTAAGCCCCATATCATATCCTTTCATAAGATTTACGCTCATCTCCGAAGCAAGGGAAAATTTGAACAGTGGAGCGAGCGTAGCGAGAGGAACTGTTCAAATTTTCGGCGAACCGCGCCGAAATGTGATATAATTAGCTTGAACACCGTGGACTTTTTATTTTGTCCTGCCGCATGACGGTTTTTAGGAGTTTATTGCCACGATTTTATTCAAGATGTTTATAGCTGGATAAAGCCCGTTCAGGTGACTTTTCATTTCACGCAAGGATACGCGGATAAAATCAGGTGGACGAGCGGTGCTACTTTTTTTCGAGGTGATCACTATGATTTTTGTTGGAATTGATGTTGCTAAAGACACGCATTATGCTGCCGTTTCGGACGATTCCGGAGCGGTTCTGGTAAAGCCGTTTGCGTTTCAGAACAATGCCGAGGGCTTCTGCCTTCTGCTGAAAAAGCTGTCGGAATTTGACCGCAGCAAACTGCTCATCGGTCTGGAATCCACCGGAATTTATTCCGAAAACCTCATCTGCTTTCTTTACGAATCCGGTTTCAGGCTCGCTGTCATCAATCCTATTCAGACAGCAACTCTGCGCAAAACTGCAATTCGCAAAACCAAAACAGACAAGGTCGATACCATGCTGATTATCAAATCGCTCATGGTCAATTCTTATCGACTGTATTCTCAGCGTGACGCTGATTCCTTGAAACTGAGAACGCTTTGCCGTTTTCGTCAAAACCTCAAGAAGTCCAAGGCCCGGCTGAAAATTCAGCTCGCAGGATATGTCAATCTTGTGTTCCCGGAATTCGGTAAGTTTTTCAAATCAGGAATACATATCGCTGCTTCCTACGCTTTGCTTAAGAAGTATTCTTCACCCAAGGAGATCGCCGCCTTACGCACATCAACTTTGTGCACTCTTCTCTCAAAAGCCTCGCATGGGCGCTTTGGAAAAGATACAGCCGAAGCTCTAAAAAGTCTGGCTCTCTCCTCAGTCGGGGTGAAGAACCCTTATATATCCATTCAAATAGCCCAAACCATTGCACAGATTGAGCTATTGGAACAGCAAATTAAAGACCTGAATTCTGCCATTGAGGAAGCAATGGAATCCATAAATTCCGTCCTTATGACAGTTCCCGGTATCGGTGCGGTCAATGCCGCCTGCATTCTTGGTGAAATCGGTGATATTAAGCGCTTCTCAAAGCCCTGCAAGCTTCTCGCCTATGCCGGTCTTGACCCGACTGTTCGCCAATCCGGGCAGTTTACCGCTAAATCTACCCGTATGTCCAAGCGTGGTTCTGCCTTGCTTCGATTTGCACTTATCAATTCTGCCTGGCAGCTCACCCTTAACGACACTACTTTCAAAGCCTACTACGACCTTAAACGCTCTCAGGGGCTTAACCATTACGGCGCTCTTGGTCATGTCGCTCATAAGCTCACCAGAGTTATTTTTAAGCTCTTGACTTCTGATACACCTTTCAATCCTGCCAAACTTGTCGCTTAATTTTTGGCGCTTTTGTCTATTGACTTTTCATAGCTGGTCTCCAAACAAACAGGTGCCTCACGGTGAGGCAGGTGATTATATTTCTGGTGTGAAGCTCACGCCTGCTCGACGATCGTGACGTATTCTTCAAGCTCGGTGAGTTCATATTCCACTAGCAGAGCTTTCATTGCTTCAGTGCTGCCTGAATTACGGTACTCATCAAAAGCTTCGCAGTATCTTTGCTTATCGGTACATTTTATATCGACAGGACGGTAGCCGCCTTTTAACAGTTCGAGATTAAGAACAAGCCTGCCTGTTCGCCCGTTACCGTTACCAAACGGGTAGAGCGTTTCAAAGCCAAGATGGAACTGTGCCATTCTAGCAAAGAAATCAATATCCGCTTTGCCGTAGTCACTGAGCAGCTCCATCATCTGGCGCTCAATATCATAAAGCTTTGATGTAGCCCTTGTGCTTCCTACCGCTGTTAAGGCATTGCGCCTGAACAAATCAGTTTTAAATCGGTCGTCTGTAAGAAAGTGAAGCATACTGATTTCAAATGTATCCAGCAATCTTTTATTATATTGCGACTGCGACATTTCAACAATATAATAAAAAGCGTCTTTGTGTCCGATGACTTCAAGCTGTTCTTTCAAAGAATGACCGGCGATTGCAATGCCATCTTTGATAATCAGAGCAGTTTCCTGGAGAGTGAGTGTACATCCCTCGAGTGCATTGGAATTGTATGTGTTCCGAATCGCAAATACCTCAAGAAGTCTTTTTTCCTCACCATAATTCAGTGGCTGGAGCTGCGACAGCTTTTGGCGAAGCTCTTCAATTCTGCTAAGCTGGCTATATAAATCCATAAGAGTTTTCTCACTTTCATTAACTGGTGCCTCACCGTGAGACACCTCACATTTCGGCAGTGTTTTCCTTATCCTGCTTCTTCAGAATAAGTTCTCGTATCTGTTCCTTGCTCAGATCACCATGACCGAATACTGCCGCAGAGCATTCCGCCATTGCAGCACGGCTGTTTTCCAGATTTTCTGACAGCAAACGCCCGACAGAACCGACCAGCTTTACAACACACCCTTGCTCCCAGAAAGTCCGAGAATCAAGATAATTCTGTGCGTATTCATTCCCGGAGTTGGCAGCTCTCGTCAAATATTCAGTGCCGGCTTCCGTGTCCCTTTCTGTGCCGGTCCCATTGCATAACATTTTTCCGACTACAAATTCCGAAAGATGATTACCTTCGTCGGCGGCTTTTTTCAGCCACTTGAATGCTTTTTCGT
>ERZ650918.1239-NODE-1239-length-23305-cov-19.070753_pt1 | contig 23305 bp, 20 predicted proteins | sample MGYA00514758_ERZ650918 | MGnify/ENA metagenome assembly ERZ650918 | reverse complement strand
CAGCCGTCGGAGCGGTGCTTAAGCCGTAAGGCGGGAATTGTGCGGTGTTGCCTTAGGTCAGAACCGATTGCACGCAAATACGGTGGCGCCGCTGGCGCGGGCGGCGGCAAGGCCGGGGGCGCTGTCCTCAAAGATCATGGTATGGGCGGCGTCCACGCCAAAGTGGGCCATGGCTTTCAGGTAGCCCTCCGGGTCCGGCTTATTGTTGACCACATCTTCCTGGGTCAGGATCAGGTCAAACCAGTCAGTGCAGTGAAAGTGGTCCAGCATTTCCGTTGCGTTCTGGCGGCTTCCTGTGGTAATCACGGCCAGGTAATGGGTGGGGCGCAGGGCTTCCAAGATGACAAACAGTGCCTCGTTTTTGCGGGCTATGTCCATGCTGGCGGCGTAATACTGCTTTTTCAGGTCATGCACCCGCTCCACATCCTCGGCAGAGGGGCTGCCGCCCATCAGCGGCTGCAAAAAGGTGCGGTAATGACTGCCGTTGCAGTAAGCGGCATAGTAATCATAATCCACCGTAAAGCCGAACGACTCCAGCGCACGGCGGTAGCTTTCAGCGTTGACGGCAACCGTATCAATCAATGTGCCGTCCAGATCAACGGCGATCAGTCCTTGCTTTTTCATCAAACTTTCCCTCGTTTTCCCATGTGTTCAGGTCGTTGGCCACCATGACAAGCCCAGCATAGAACATGGGGGCACGCTTTTTATCTTTGTTGAGCTTGTAGGGCATCAGGCGCAGCCAGTGGATGAGCTCGTGCGCCAGGATACTGTGCAGCCCTGCCGCGCCGCAGCGGGCACGCAGGTCATCGCAGACCGCTTCAAACAGCGTATCATAGGCGGCGGAGCGGGTCAGCTGGAAGTCAATGTGGTTTTCCTGCACAGTGCAGCGCGGGGTCATCATCATGAACTCATAGCCGCCGTGCAGGCTTTGCAGCAGTTTGCCGTAATCCAGGTAGGGGCTGTCGTGCAGGTTGCCGGTGTTGGGGTCAATGATGTACCACGCTTTATCGGGGTTCTCCACATCGGTGCGGCAGATGATGTTTTCCACCGTCAGATCGCCATGGATATCCGCCACGGGGTCTGCGGCAAACAGGGTACGCAGCGCATTGTGGTCAAACAGGCGCCCCAGCTCTTTCAGGTTGCGGTAGCTGCGGCCATTGATCCAGATGCGGTCATAGTTCCACAGTTCTTTCAGGATGCGGGCGTCCCGGATCTTTTCCAGATTGGCATCCATCTTTTTGTTCAGGTATTCCTCTATTTTTTCGGGATCCGCCGGGCGGGCTGTGGGGCGGTAGAGCTGTTCATCCAGTGCCCGCAGCACACTGCGCAGGATGGCTGCGCTTTTTCCCGGCGGGTTGGAATGGATATAGCGGAACAGCCCCACCGCGCTGCCGGAATAGGTCATATCATACCAGCAGTAGCCTTCGCCGGTGCCCTCGCGCAGAATTTCGCACAGCGGCAGGCGGGCGGCATTGCGGCGCAGCCAGGCCAGCTGTTCGGCCAGTTTGGCACCGTCCGCGCCAAAGGCGTATTTGCGGTAAAAGGTCGCGGCACCATCGGTACACAGCATGGTAGTTGCGTTGGAACCGGCGGAATAATCCTGCAAAATGGTAATGTTCTGGTTGATCTCAATGAACTTGGCCACATAGGCTTTGTTCTGCAGGCTGAAATACTGGTTGAGGAATGCGCCGCGGTCCCGCGGGTCTACCTGGGGCAACAGGTTCAGGTAGTTTTCCTGCCCGGCTTCCCGGTTGGCGATCGGCTCCGCTGCACCGTTCAGGGCGGCGCGCAGATGTTCCGGCAAAAGAGGTGCCGCAAACATAACCGCCAGCGGCAGCAGGAACCAAGCGATCACCAGCCCACGGGCGGCATCGCTCAAACCGAGGGAGCCCGCCACGCCAAGGCTGGTCACATCCACGCTCTTGACGCCGAACAGCATGTTGAACACTTCCACCAAGCCAAAGCTGCCGCCAGCGCCGCCGCAGGCAATGATTGCCTGCCCCAGCACCGCGTAAGAAGCAAGGTAGGCCCCCCACATGAGAACCGTATTGAGCAGCAGCCGCCACAGGTTGATGCGGCGCAGATCCTTGAAGGTATTGATGAGACTCCAGCAGAACACAAGGCCGTCCAGCTTGATGGTATCATTGAAAATGCTGCACACGGCCAGGCAACACCGCTTGAGCAGGTCCCGCAGCAGCACCACCAGCACCAGGGCGGCGGCCAGCAGCAGCGCAAAAACCAGATAATACCGCGCTGCGCCCAAAACCGCAGCGCCGCCCAGCCCGGCCAGCCGGAACCCGCCGAACAGCAGCGCCACCACCCACACATCCAGAAAGCGATCCATGATGACAGTGGCAAAAGCAAAGCCTGTTCCGGTTTTCATTTTGCGGCCAGCCAGAGCGGCGCGCAGAAAATCGCCCACATGGAATGGCAGCAGAAAGTTGACGGCATAGCCCCCGGCCATGGCGCGCAGCAGGCTGCGGCGCTGGGGGTATTCATAAATGCGGATGAACTGTTCCCACCGGAGCAGGCGGAACACATGCCCCAGCAGCACCAATGCCGCGGAGGAAAGCAGCAATAATAAAATGGTTCCGAAAGGTTGCATCGGCGGTCACCTGAATCAGTTAGTTTATTGGGGGGATTTTACATCAGCATTTCAAACGCGGCCTTGTTGGCTTCCTGTTCCGCCTGGGCATACTCCGCCGGGGTGCCAAAGGGCAGGTGCAGATCGGTTGCAAATCCGCGCAGGTCCGCCCCGCGGGCGGCCAGCACGTTGTAAATGCCGGAAACAAAAAATTCTTTATAATCGCAGTGGTTCAGGTACTCTGCACAGGCGGAAGCATAGAGCTGCTTATTTTTGAAGTAATACGCCCCGCAGATGGCATCATGGCTGACGACCTGCTTTTCCACCGTGTGGCACACCCTGCCGTCGGCCCCATATTGCAGGTAGCTGTAGGCCGGGGAGTCGCTGGCAAAGGTCAGCAGTGCGCCGTCCGGGCCGTTGGCAAAATCGCCCGCCTTGCAAAACTCATTGAACGGCTTGCAGAGGAACAGGTGGTCGCAGTCATTAAAGAGCAGCGGCTCATCGTCCGGCAGGCTTTCCGTCCCGCGCAGGGCGGTTATAGCGGCGCCCTCCGTCACTTCGGGCAGGGCCACGATTTTGGCATCGGGGTAATAGGTTTTGATTTCCCGGTCAATGGCATGGTCGCGGATATGCTCCTCCAGCACCACAAAGGTGATATCGGCACAGTCCACAAATTTGGCAATGCTCTGGGTTGCCCAATAGAAAAACGGGCGGTCGTTGATCTCGATCAGGGGCTTGGGCATCACAAAACCGTTTTCAAAAAAGCGGCTGCCGCGCCCGGCCATCGGCATTACAAGGTGCAGCTTTGCCATGTTATTCCCCTTTCGCATCGCGGGCAGCCAGCATGGCGCACTCGTTCTCGATCACGCGGCGCAGGCCCTCGCAGATGTCGATCTTCGGTTCCCAGCCATAGCACTCTTTGGCGTGGGTGTTATCGCACAGGGAATACTTGTTGACCTCGTGGTCCAGAATTTCCGGCTTGATGCCGTAAGCGCCGCCGTACAACTCCGGGTACTTGGCCCAGTAATGGCTGGACGGGCAGTATTTGGCTTCGATCTGCTTGCCCATCAGCTCGCAGGCCGTGGCGTACAGTTCGCGGACGGAATAGTTCTTGTTGCTGGAAACGTTGACGGCATCAAAGCCCGGCTGATCCCACACGCGCATGGCCAGGTCGATAAGGTCATCCACATAGATATAATCGCGGCGCTGGTTGCCGTCAGAGTGGAACTCCGGCACGCGGTCATAGTACAGCTCGCGGATCATATAGCCCACAAACGGCGGCTGCTTGCGCAGGCAGTCAATGTGCGGGCCGTAAACGTTGGCAAAGCGCAGGCAGGTGATGTTCATGCCGTAGGTATCGGCAAAGCTCTGGCAGAACCGCTCGCCGCAGTATTTGGTGTTGGGATAGATCAGCGTGGGCGGGTTGAACTTGGATTCCACGGTCGGGAACTCGGTTTCATTCTCGTACATCGCGTTGGTGGATGCCTGAATGACATGCTTAACGCCGGTGCGGCGGGCGTTTTCCAGCACGTTGACAAGGCCCAGTGTGTTGACGCTGACGGCCTCCACCGGGTCGCTCTGGCAGTCCGGCAGGGGGGCAATGCCCGCAATGTTATAGACGATATCAAACTTTTCCTGCTCAAACAGGGCTTTCATGCCCTCTTTATCGCGGATATCCATCTTGATGACATCGGCGGAAAAATCATGGTCGTCAAAATGCAGGTTATCGGCGCTGCCATAGCTGTAGTTATCCACACCAATGGCGGTATGGCCGTTTTTCCACAATGCATGCATAAGCTGGCCGCCGATAAACCCGGCAGCACCCGTTACCAGAACCTTCATAATCAACATCCCCCTTTACAGATTAGAAGCAATGATGGTGCTTGTATATTCTTCGATTGGTTTTTCCCGCCATTCGCGGGTCACAAACTCGTTTTTGTTTTTCAGGTAGCGCCCGCACAGTTTGAGCAGGCTGACGCCAAAGCTGGTCAGTTTGTTGTTGGATACCTGGTCTTCCTCCCGCCAGCTGATGGGGAAGAAAAGGACTTTCTGCTTGAGGTGGCAGAGGGCCAGGATCATGCAGTCATTAAAATACAACGTATCCGGAAATTTTTTATAATAACCGTTTGCCAGCGGTGTCACTGCGTACAGGTTCAGGCCGCTGCCCAGGTCGGTGATCTTGTGCCCGGCCACCAGGCTGAACAGCCAGTTAAAGCCATAGTTGCCCACCACGCGCAGAGTGCTGTAGCCCTTGATGCGGCTTCCCGGCATAAAACGGGAGCCGAGGCAGCAATCGTACTTGCGGTGGCGGCCGCTGTGTACCAGGGGCAGCACATCGCGGATATCGCCCTGGTCGTCGCCATGCAGCACAATCAGGTAGTCGAAGTTATGCTGAACGGCGTACTGGAATGCCACTTTATGGCTGCCGCCCAGGCCATAGTTCTGGTCGTTGCGCAGCAGGCGGACCGGGGCCTGCGGGTGGGCCTGCATCCAGCTTTGCACGGCGGCCTCGGTGCCGTCGGTGGAGCGGTTATTGACCACGATGCACTCGGTGACCATAGCGGCCACCTGACGGTCCAGCAGCTGGTTCAGCACACGGGGCACCTGTTTTTCACAGTTATAGGCAGGGATAAAAACAAGAAAGCGTTCCGGCATAGGGCAAGCCTCCTGAACAAGATATTTTGATTGATTATAGAATACTATATTTGGGGCGGGGGGTCAAATTGAAAGGAGCGAAGATTGAATTAGAAATTAGGGCGGGCCTGCGGTTTTGCGCTGTGGGGAACGGTCGAGACCGTTCCCTGCAAAGCCGTTGGAAATGTGCTCTACACACCCGCAGGTTTTCCACATTTTTTCCTGTGCTTGTGGAAAACTCAATCGACTACCAGCACTTGCAGGTGGGCGGTGCCGTGGGTGACGGGGTAGCGGGCGGTGATGGTAAAGTTTTCTTCGATCCAGGCATGGAACGCGGCCATATCGCGCACTTCGGCTTCATCATACAGAATCACATCGGGACGCTTCTCGGGCAATTCCTCATAATACTGGATGAACCGCGGGTCGCTGTCGGTACCGGAGATGACGGACGCCTGACCGATGGTCAAGGTTCCTCCCGCCATCATAAAGCCAAGGCCGTGCTGCTCGCCAATAGCCTGCAGCACCTGCTTGCCCGCAAAGGGTTCCAGCGCTTCGTACAGGGCCATCTGCATATCGGCGGCTTTTTCGTCCGCCCAGGTCCCTGCGGCGGGGCCTGCGGTGATCTGCTTCAGGTTGGCTGTTGCCACATTGGCAGGCTTCCACCCCGTTACCAGAACGCACCAGAACCGGCACACCAGCAAAAATACCAGCAGCGCCGCCAGCACACACTGACCCTGGGGCAGTTTTCCCTGCTCCGGATTCTCCTGCCTGCACGCCAACATGGCAAAGCAGCCGCAGAGCGCGGGCCAGGTCAGATACATAAAGGTAGCCGAAAAGCCCAGCAGCGTAGAGCGCAGAATGAACGCATACGCCGCTATGCCCGGCAGAAAGCCCAGCCAGAACAGCGGCTCCCGCGCCGTGCCGCGCCCCTTGCGGAACGCCCAGGCCGCCGCCAGCACCAGCGCCGGCATAAAATAGCGCTCATCGGAGCTGGAGTCCGCCACAGCGCGCACCGCGCAGAGCAGGGCCGCCAGAATGCCCCAAAGGTTCAGGGCAAGGCCGATCCAATCCCGTTTTTGGCGGGTTTTGGCCCACCACAGCAGACAGAGCACCACGCTGGCGGCCAGCGGCTTTGCCAGGAATTTGGCGGTGTTCAGTGCCTGGCTTGCCAACAGGGCCAGCCGCTGGCTTGTGGTAAAATCATACTGCGGGTCGTTCAGGATCAGGCTGACGCGCTGCAAAAACACGGTAAGCCCCATGCCGGGCAGCACATACGCCAGAAACGCTGCCGCGCAGGCCATACAGCCCAGCACAAACAGCACCGCGCCGCGGGGGATCTTACAGATCGTCGGCTCCTTGCCGCGGCGGTCCAGCAACACCATGCCGATAAAAATCACCGCCGCCGCCAGCGCGCTTTGCGGGAACGCCAGAAAGCTGAAGCAGGCGCACACCGCCCCCAGCACTACCAGCCATGGGCGGCGGAAACCATGGGTGTAATAATGGTAAAAGCACAAAAATGCTGCCACGGTGAAGTGGAACTGCTGGCTGATATAATCCGGCCCCAAGAACCACTTGGGGGTGTAGACAAACAGCACCACCGCGCTCAGCAGCGCCCCATGGCGGCCAATGGTCTGCTTGAAATCGCGGTAAAATACCGCGCTCATGGCCGCTTTGCAGACCAGCACCACAGCGCGCACAAACAGCAGTGCCCCGGTGGTTGTGCCTGCAATGGCGGTATACAGAGCCAGCACCAGCGCTGCCGGTAAGGCCGAAAGCTGATGCGGCTCCCACATGGTATAAAACAGCCGGTCCCCCTTTACCAGGCGGAAGCCCAGGGAGAACGCATATTCTTCATCAATTTCCAGCCCCACAAACAGCGTTTTGGCCATGGCGAGAACCGCCAGAACCAGCAGCACCGGGGTTAAAATTTTCCACAGGCGGTCCTGTGCATTTTTTTGCGGCATAGGCCGCCCCTCCTCTATTGTTTGATTTCATGTAAGGCAAAGCGACGGGCGCACAATGTGCGCCCCTACGGGAGTTCTGCAATTTCTAATTGCTAATTAGGTTACAGGTGTTTTTGCAGCAGTTTGTCCCTTGCGCACAGCAAATACGGCAGGTAGTTTTCGCAAAAGGCTTCCCATTTGCATTGCAGCCAGCTGCGGGTGTGCTGAGAATGGTGTTTGACCGCCGCCACATCAAAGTAGCGGGATTTATTGCGCACAATGATTTTTTGCTCAAAGGGCATCTGCCAGCCTTCCGGGTACCAGTAAGTGGGGGGCAACAGGCGGTAGCTGCCGGGGTGTTCGGCGGCATAGCGGTTCAGCTGGCTTTCGTCATGCCACAGGGGCACCACGCCGTTGCGGATATCCTGCTCTGTGCGGCGGTCCAGCTCTTTGCACATGGCCAGGAATGCCGCGGAGGTACCGCCGTTCAGCCCGCCGGAAACATAGTCCCGCCCGCAATTGTACGGGATATAGGCCGTGCATCTGGGGTTGCGGTCATAGCTGTAAAACATCGGCTTTTTGTTCCAGAACCCCGGCTGCTGGACCAGCAGCAACTGTTCCCTCTGCTGCGGACGGGGCAAAAATTCTTCCGGGGTAATGACCTCCCGGCAGGTCAGGTTGGCGTTGAAAAAGAAGAGATAATCCAGCTGTTCCAACGCCTTTTCCTGGGTTAGGAAAATCGCAAAGCGCTTCATGGTGCTCAGCGGCCAGTCATAGGCGGGCTGGTCAATGCGGTGCACAGCGGGGTCATCCTCGTGAGCGATGGACGGTGCATCGGTAAAGATAAAGTATTCTTTTTTGCAGCCGGGTAAAAAGTTCCGGCTGAAAGTTTCATAAAATTCCGGCCAGAACACGGTGTATTTGCCGGTGCAGATATACAGCATGCCAATGGTTGCCATGTTGTGTTTCCCCCTTAACGATGGGTAATTTTTTGCCAAAGGCGGCCAGCCTGGGTGCGCAGATAGGCGGCATCGCTGGTCCAGATATAAAACGCAAGGTTCAGCACGTTGGGCAGGATGCAGACCACAACAGCCCGCCCCAGCAGCCCCAGAATACCGCCGGACAACAGGGCGCACACGCGGTAGCTGCCTGCCATAAGTACCACAAGGGTGACAAGATGCACCGCCTGCACCCGCAGGTAGCGCCAGCCGCTGCCGCGCATATACTGGCGGCAAACCACAATGCCGCGCCCCACCCACATGATGCAGTGGGCTACAACGGTAGCCGCCACAATGCCGGTAATGCCAAACGCCGGGAAGAGTGCAAAGCTTAGAATCAGGTTTGTGGCGGCAGAGGCGACCATGAACCACTGGTCCTGCTCAAAGTGGCCCAGCACGGCGCGGTAGGAGCCGAGCATCCGGTGGTTCCAGCCCACATATTCGTTCAGGCTGAACACAATAACAAAGCCCAGCGGCAGCAGGCGGTCACTGCCCATCCACAGGCTGATAAACGGCTGGAACAGGCAGAGATATGCCGTTGCCACAAAGCTGCCGAAAAAATAGCTGAACAGATCCAGCCCCCAGAACACCTGTTTATCATGGGCGTTGGCCGTGGCGGATTTATCGTACACGATATTGCCGATGGCTGCGGCAAAGCTGTCCATGATTTTATTGCCGATGTTGGTGGCGCTGTCCGACACGGTGGTATAGTTGCCAAGGTTAGCCGTCATAGCGCTGCCCGCCATACGGCTGGTGACGATGGTATCGGATGAGCCGTAAATGGTGTTGGACAGGCGGTGAACCAGGTAATACTTGAGGTCATGGAAGATACCAAGATCCTTGAAATCCCGCAAAGTAACCTTGACCTCGTGCAGTTCGGGGAAGTCCTTTTTATACCGCGCTGCCACCACCAGGTTGGCACCGGTGTTGAACAGGATGCTGACGCCGAAATACAAAATATAGTTTGGCAGCCACAGCGCAATGGCAATGCGGGCCAGATAGTTGGCAACATTAAAGCAGAAGTCGATGCGGGTACACAGGTACCCCTGCTGGGTGCAGGTGTACATCAGCCGCCGGGTGACAAGGAAATAGCCCGACAGCGTGGAGATGGTGTTGAGCAGGTAAACGGTATAGGCCGTCTGGATGCTGGCCACGCCGGGCATGATCCACGGCAGGGTCAGCGCCCCGATGCCCGCCAGCACGCAGATAACCACACCCACGGCGCGGTATGCCCATTTATACATGGACATATATTTGCTGATCTTCTCGGTATCCTTGGCGGCGATCTGTTCATACAAGCGGTAGCTGATGACGCTGCCAACACCGAATTCCGCGATGGAGAAAAAGTTGAACAGCTTATCCACCACCTGGGATGCGGCGGTGATATCGTTGCCAAAGTTAAATACCAGCAGCCGCCGCGTGGCAAAGCCCAGCAACATCAGCAGCAGGCTGGACCCCAGCGCATAGACCAGGTTCAAAATTGTTTTTTGTGTACGCAATCAGGTGTTCTCCTAGGTGTTTTGATAGGGTCAAGGCGCGGAAAGGCGGCGGGGTCGAGTGACCCCATCCTACGGGGCATGGAGCCGAAACCGGCATTTACGGCAGTTGTTCATGGGGCATCGGGGGACGCCGCCCCCTACAATGGGTGCAGAGCTTTATTTCCGTTTCAGCAGCCCGGCCGCCCAAAGGGCAAAGCGGGGGCCGAAGTGGTTGAGGAGGAAGGCAAACAGCTTCCAGTCCGGGCGGGTGTTCTCGTTCCCCAGTTTCCAGAGTGCTTTGCAGGCGGTCAGGCCGGGGGCACAGGCGGCGCGTACCTCGGCATCACGGCAGGCAGCGCCGCGGGCCTGCGGCCAGAACACATTGGCGGTGCGCCGCCAGATTTCGGCTTGCTCCGCCGGGGTCCAGGGGCAGTCCGGCGCGGCGAACATTTTTTCAAACCGGTGGATGACCGCCGCGATGCCCGCAAAATGTTTGGCAAGGCCCGCGTTCAACAGGCTGCCCGCCCGGTTGGCGCGGTAGACCACCAGCTCCACATCCAGGTAATACAGCTTGGGGCAGGCACCGGCCAGCACCAGGTCAAAGGGATAATCCTCCGCCCAGCGGACCTCATTCCAGAAAAGCAGGTTATACCTGACCAGAAATTCCCGGTCAATACAAAAGCGCCAGACCGCCCAGTGGCCCGCGGCATACAGCCGCGCCACGCGGGCGGCGTAATCGGGTTCGGCATCCGGGCCGGGGGTGAACCGCTCCACCGGGCCGGGATAAGGCTTGGCATCCATTCCCTGGCTTTCGTCCTGCTCCAGATAGCGGCAGACGTACCAGCGGTAACCTGGTGCGGCGGCCAAGGCGGCGCGCAGCTTTTCCAGCATATGGGGCGGCCAGTAATCGTCGCTGTCCAAAAACAGCAGCCACTTGCCCTTGGCGGCCTTGATGCCGGTATTGCGCGCGGCGGCCAGCCCGCCGTTAGAGCGGTGGATGACCGTAACGCCGGGGCAAAGCTGAGCAAAAGCATCACACATGGCGGGGCAGGCATCCGTGGAGCCGTCGTCCACCAGGATGCACTCCCAGTCCGCCGGGCCGGCCTGCTCCACCACGCTTTTGACGCAGGCAGAAAGATAAGCCTGCACATTATACACCGGCACAATGACCGAAAATGTGATGTTTCCTGTGCGTTCCATCGCAGTTGTTTCCTTTACTTTGTCGGGATCAATGTCCAGTCGTGGTCATACAGGGCGGTCTTTTTGCCGTTGGCGTACCAGCGGTCCGGCGCGATCACACAGCGGCCCGGCACACCGGCCAGCCACTGCCCCCACCAGCTGAAGGTGGAGTTGCTCAGCACAAACGCCCGGCAGCGGCGCATCAGGGCAAGGTCCGCCGCGGCACTTTTTGCCCCGGTGCTGTAATGCACCGGCAGGCCCGCAGCGTCCAGATGCTGCCGCACATAGGCGGGGTCGTCTGAAAAGACAAACAGTTCCGCCTGGGGCAGGCTCTGGCACACCGTGCGGCAGGCGGCGGCGTAATACTCCGGCGTGCAGACCTGCAGGGCCGCGTTCTGCGGCAGCAGATAGTCCCCGCAGCGCCAATGCAGGCAGACGGGGAACGGGCTTGCCTCAATTTCCCGCGCAAAGGCGGCGGCCGCAGCGGTAAAGCCGTGTTCCGGATTCTCAATGGGCAGCAGCTCCGCCCGGATAGTTTCAGCCTGGTCCTTAAAATAATCTGCCCCCTGGAAGTACCCCCAGGCCAGAAAGTTTTTGGCGTGACCGCGCTTGGCAGGGGTAAAGCCTTCAGTCGCAAAATGCAGGCCGATGGCATTCAGCATAGGGGCCATGCGGGCTTCAAAGGGGTGCCAGTCCCGGTCCATCAGGCCCACACGCTGTTCGTGGCGGATCATCAGGGCCTTGGCGGCGTTCTGCACCGGCAGATGCTGCTTGGCAAAGCCTGCATCGGTGATGAACTGCACCTCTGAGCTGATATGCAGTGCCTGCAATGCCAATGCAGTGTGGGCCGGGGAGCCGGTTTTCCAGTCCTGCCGGTCAATCAAAGTGACAGGCTCATGGCAGCACAGGCCCATGGCGCGGGCAAAGGCATACACAAACATCTGGTTGCCCAGCCCGCCGGAAAGTTCGGCGTAAATCATCGTGCGCCCTCCCCTGCCACTTTATCATACACCTGCTCCATGCGGTGTGCAGCGGTTTTCAGCTCATAACCGGCAGCGGCCAGCATGGGCCAATAGTCCGCGTGCGGCCCGCCGGGAGCAATGGAATCCGCCGTTTTGGCCCACTCTTCAAACGGGGCACTGAGCGGCAGGAAATGCACCAGCTCGGTCACCGAGCCATCCCCCGGCACATTGGTAGAGGCCAGGCAGGGCACGCCGCAGCCCTGGGCTTCCACCAGGGTAACGGGGCTGCCTTCAAAGTTACTGGGCAGCAAAAACAGGTCAAAGGCATTCATATAGTCGGGCACATTGTTCTGCACCCCGGCAAACAGCACCCGGTCCGCCACGCCAAGCTGGACGGCAAGTTCCCGCATGGGCTGTTCCTGCTCGCCGCCGCCCACCAACAGCAGCTTCCAGCGGGGGTCCTGCTGAACCATAGCCGCAAACACCCGGATGAGGTAGAGCGGGTTTTTCTGGTGGTTGAGCCGCCCTACAAACCCGGCCAGACGCTCGGTTCCGGTAATGCCGTACTGGGCGCGGATTGCCGTGCGCGCCGCGGCGTTGGGGTAAAAGCGGGTTTGGTCCACCGCATTGCAGGCAACGGAAAAGTTCGGCCTGCGGTCGATATGGTCACCAAACACAAACCGGCCCGCAGCCACGCCGCAGCCCAGAAAGTAATCTGCAAACAGCTGGTACACCAGATGGGCGGCGCGCCAGGTCAGCGTCATGGGCGGGTAAACGATATGGCTGTGCACAATGATCTTGGCATGGGGGCAGAGCACCCGCATCATACCGCAGACAGGCGCGCCGATTTTGCTGGCAGTATGGTAATGGATGATATCGTAATCCTTATGGGTTTTCAGATGCTGGTACAGTGCGCGGATGCGGGCTTTTTTATTGTCCGGCACCGCAATGATATGCACCCCGGCTGCTTCCAGCGCCGGCGCGCACGAAGCTTGATCTGGCGGGCAAAGGCCGACAAACAGATCCACCCGGTAGCGGGTAAGGTCCAGATTGAGCAGAAGGTTCTGCACATAGCGCTGCACCCCGCTTTGCACGCCAAGGTGGTTGCTGATCATCAGGATCTTCATGGATACGGCTCCTTTGCACATCTGGATTCGGGCGGACGGTTTGTTATAACGTAATTTTAGGGGCGCAGGTTCTACCAGTAGCTGCCACCCTCCACCGCCTGCTTGTTGGCGGGCTGTTCGGCGGGGGCGGGGCGCACCCATGCAGGGTTATACAGCTTGCTGATTTGGGGGTGGGTGTCCCACCGGCGGCCCTTGATGCCAAACAGCAGCTGCGTAGCGCCGCTCATCTGGATGGCAACATGGCCGGTGTCCCGCGCATGGGCGGCCAGCGGCAGGCCGTAAGCACCTGCGCCAATGATGGCAACCTCATAATCGCAGGCATCCATCTGTTTTTCCATTGCGGCAAGGGCATCAAACCAGGTATCATACCCGGTTTTCTGCCCGGCAAGGCCCTGCACTGCCGGGATGACGGTCAGGGAGGCCAGTTCCGGCAGAGTGTTTACCCCGCCGGGGGCGTTGGTGAACAGCTCCCCGCGCTTTTGGTACTGGGCGCGGATGGTATCCGCAAAGGGGTGTACCACCAGCACATGCTTTCCGGCCAGTGCGGCGCTCCAGGGGTTGGCATAATAATATGGTTCCAGCGCGCGCAGCTGGGTAAAGCGGGTGCCGTGGCAGCCATCGATTACCTGCCGCTCGGCCCCCACATCCCACAGCGCCAGCAGGTCCGCCCCCTGAGCGCAGGAAGTATACAGCTTGCAGAAGCGGTTCAGCGCTTTATCATCGGTGGGAAACACACCGGACAGGGTGTTGATCTCACCCCTGGTTTTCTCGGTATATTTCCCGGTCAAATATTCGGCCACGGTGCGCATCTCGGTTGCACCGCAGCGGCCGAACAGAAATGGCTGCCCGGCGCGGATGGCATCGGCAGCAGCCGCATTGCCCTGTTCCGCGGGCAGAATGATCAGGCCGCGGTATTTCCACCGGAAGCGCAGCCCTTTATAGGTATTGCGCAGTACCTCCAGCAAGGCTCCATCATTATCCACGGCGGTTTCCTCCTTGTTTGTCCAGCATGGCCAGGGCGGTTTCGGCGCTGTTTGCCCACAGGAAATGTTCATTCACGCGGCGCTGGGCAGCGTGGCCGCAGGCCGGGTCCGCCGCTGCTTTCTGGATGGCCTCAGCAAACTGGGCAGGGGTATCGGCAAAATAGCCGCTGGTGCCGGGCTCTATGATCAAATCCGGCCCCGGCGCATGGCGGGCAACCGGCGGGCAGCCCGCATACATGGCTTCCAGCAGGCTCATGCCAAAAATTTCGCCGTCATTAAAGTTCACAAACACATCGCAGGCATGGTAATAGGCCTGCACGGTTGCGTTGGGCAGCTGGGGAATGCAGGTACAGCGGTTTTCCAGCTTGTGGGTGCGCAGGGCATCCTGCAGTTCCCCGGTCAGGCTCCCCTGCCCGATGACCACCGCGTTCCAGCTGCGGGGCAGTGCTTCCAGTACCGGCACCAGGTCCAGCGGGCGCTTGTAGGAATCCAGCCGCCCCACAAAAACAAGATAGTTGGCTTTTGGGTCCAGCTTCAAAAATTCCCGCAGTTCATGTTTTTCCCCATTTGCATTGGGGATGATGGCGGTATCCAGCCCAACGGGCATTACCCCGGCGCATGGCACATGCAGCTGTTCCAGCTGGGCGGCCACGGCGGGGGTTTTGGCATAGGTGGGGGTTTTGCGGTAGATAGCCAGGTTTCGGCGGCACAAAAGGTCCATCACAGCCCGCATAACCGGGTTTTCGGACGTACTTTTGATGGCCCCCAGCTGGCTGTAGAAAAAGATATCGTGATCCCGGCAAAAGCGGTACAGCCCCGGCACGCCGAGGGCGTTATCCCCCATCACATGCACGGCGTCCACATGCTCGTTCAGCAGCGGCTGCCAGGTGCGGTAAAAGGCACTGACCCCGGCTTTGCGGGCCGGCACATAATAGATGCGCACATTGGGCTCCAGGTCCTCGCTGGTCACAGCTTCGGGGGCGGCGTCCGGGTCCGGGTACAGTACAACAGCCCGGCAGCCCAGGGCGGCAAACGCCCGTGCAAGGCCAACCTCCTGCCGGTTATAGGCTCCTTTTTTGCCGGATGCCCCGCAGTACAGCTGCGGGATGGCAATGGTTCGCATAAGCTTTGCTACTCCAATTTATTTTTAGGGCAACACCGCACAATTCCCGCCTTACGGCTTAAGCACCGCTCCGGCGGCTGCGGCACGGCATCTGCGTTGCCAAAATGCTCGATAATGTCGGGTTGCGGTACCCGCATCGTGCTTCGGGGGCAAAAGCCCCTCGCACTCTGCGACCGCTGCCCCTGCTTCGGTTCGCTGTTTCCGCCACTGGCGGCGCTCACCTTTGCAGCATCCAGTATTATCTGCGCTTTTGGCTTGGCATCTGCCGCACCTCGCTCGCCGTATCGGCACTTAGAATTATGCGGTATTGCCCATAGTTTTTTATAAAAAGAGCAAACCAATAAAAGCAAAGCTGCCGTCCCGTACTGATATGTACCCGGTTTTCTGGACACGGATAAAAATCGAATAATTAAGAATCCATCATGGATGCTTCTCTGAATGTGGAGGGAGGCATCCATTTTGTTTTAGCTTGAATTCTGCTGTTATTATAATCGTCGATATAATCAGCAATGTGCCAAGAAAAATACACGAGACGATATAAATGAAAACTCCCCGGACAACATCCGAGGAGCCCTTATGCTCATGATAACCATATCCCCATAACCGCTTTTTGTCACAAAGATGGGTTCCTGCGTTTCGTGGCAGCGCTGCGAAATCGCATTGGTATTTTTCAGATCACGAATTGGGATAATTTCGGGCATAAGCTCAGTTCCTTTCGTGGCTTTATTATGCCACAAAAAGGGCCGCACTGATAACATGTAAAACTGTAAAACAAAAAAGCTACATCCAAATTGAATGTAGCTTTTTGTGGCGGAAAGAAAGGGATTCGAACCCTTGAGGGCTTTATGGGCCCTACACGATTTCCAGTCGTGCGCCTTAGACCAGCTCAGCCATCTTTCCATCTATTCTGCTGTATCGCCTCACCTGACGACGTGTTATATTATAGCAAGCACATCTGGGATTGTCAAGCAATATTTTGAAAAAAATCAATTTTTTTCAAATAAATTTTAAAAAAGAAAAAAAGAACATATGGAAGAAGTTTTTTGTAAAAATGATCTGAAATCCAAAGGAGGGTACAAGCACATGCCTTTTTTGCCGCAACCACAATATGGCATGAACTGCCCCGCAAACGCCCCGTTTGTGCAAGACATTTGTGCATACAGATGAAAATTGACATTTCTGTGACAAAGATCTTGAAAAAATATGAACAGCGTGGTAAAACATAAGAGAACACGGCTCCGGCACCTTTTGGCTGGGGAGGCTGGGCGGATGGCAAGTACCACTGTATGAACCAAAAAGCCATATCAGCTATGCCGTGCTGAAAAGGAGGCTCTATCATTATGTATCTATTCTTCCGGGATCTTGCAATCATATTGATTGCGGCTAAGTTTTTTGGCCTGATTGCCCGCAAACTCAAGGCACCCCAAGTGGTGGGCGAGATCATCGCCGGTTTGCTGATCGGCCCCTCTTTGCTGGGGGTTGTTCAGCTCAGCGATACCATCTCGGTCTTTGCGGAAATCGGCGTTATTTTGCTGATGTTCTCCACCGGCCTTGGCACCAACCTGAAGCAGTTGATGAAAGCCGGCCCCATTGCAACTCTGGTTGCCTGCGTGGGTGTTTTTGTTCCCTTGGTGGGCGGTACGCTGCTGTATGGTGCGTTCTATGGTCTGGGTGCTATCGGCAGTCCGGAATTTTATAAAGCATTGTTCATCGGCACCATTATGACGGCAACCAGCGTTTCCATCACGGTGGCAACCCTGCAGGAGCTTGGCCAGCTGAAAGGCTTCCTGGGCACCACCATCGTCAGCGCAGCCGTGATTGATGACGTTATCGGCATTGTGGTGCTTACCTGCGTTCTGGGGGCCGGCAGCGGCGAAGAAGGCGGTACCAGCATCGGCCAGGTGTTGATCAACACGGTGCTGTTCTTTGTGGTGGCGGTCATTGTCGGTTTTGTGCTGTACAAGGCCATGACCTGGCTGGATAACCGTAACCCCCACACCCAGCGCATTACCATTGCCAGCCTTGGCTTCTGCTTTGCCATGGCTTACATTGCAGAGCAGTACTTTGGCATTGCCGATATTACCGGTGCTTACATTGCTGGTATCGTGCTGTGCAACATTCATGATGCACCCTATGTGGAGCGCCGTGTCGAAATCAGCAACTATATGATGTTTGCTCCGGTGTTCTTTGCTTCCATCGGCCTCAAAACCGATATCAGCGGCCTGACTCCCGATATCCTGCTGTTCTGTGTCTGCTTTGTCATTGTGGCACTTATCACCAAGATCATTGGCTGCGGTCTTGCAGCAAAGATCTGCAAGTTCAACTGGGCAGATTCCCTCAAGGTTGGCGTTGGCATGATGACCCGCGGCGAGGTTGCTTTGATTGTGGCACAAAAGGGCCTTGCAGTCGGCATGGTGGACGCTGTCTACTTTACCGCTGTTATTCTGCTGATCATCGTATCTTCTGTTACCACTCCGCTTGCTCTGAAGACGCTGTTTGCCAAGCATCCTTCTAAGGATCACCCCAGCGCAGTGGCTGTGAATGAATCAGACAAAGCTTGAGTTATATACCGTCAAAATTGCACAAGTAAACAAATCCGGGCTGTGGAAATGATCCACAGTCCGGATTTGTTTTTTATTAAGAACTTGAGTGAAGAAAAACCACCAGCTAAGCTGGTGGAATAAAAACGGCTTTAGCCCTAGACAAAGAGAAACCTCCCCGTAGAATAGAGTGTGGGTTTGCCAACCACATTCTAGGAACAGAGAGGTTTATCTTTGAAATGAAAAATAACAAAGACGTAGATAGTTTAAGCCATACGACATGGAGATGTCAATACCATGTAGTGTTTGCAATGGTATTTTCAATCACACATCGCTGTGTGAATTTTATCAGGGCAAGCTGTTACTCCATTTAACGATACCTTTTGAAGAAAAACCAAAGACCAACTTACCGAGCGACAATCTCAAGTACTACCGTCAGCGAAAACGGATGACAACAAGACAGTTGGCGGAAAAGCTGGATATTGTACCATCAACTGTTGTGATGTATGAAAATGGAAAGCAGCCCATCCCTTATGATGTAGCTGTCAAACTGGCGGATATTTTGGAAATTAAAGAGTCTTTACTCTATGATGATTTCTCTCATTTCCTTGCCACACCATATACGGAAGCTTTAAAGAGCGTTAGAATGGTTCTGGGGCTCTCGCTGAAGGCTTTTGCAGAGCAAATAGAGATTGTACCCAGTTACTACTATAAGCTCGAAAGAGGCAATCGCAGACCGTCACGAAAGGTTTATCAGAAGATATGCGCTATGCTCGAAGCCACCGGTCTACAAACTTCACTTTTATGGGAGCATCCATTACAATGAAGGTGAAAGAAAAAATGATTGGAGGAGTGACCTATGGCACAGAATTTGACTTATACCCGTTGCGGTGATTATCTTATCCCTGATATTCAGTTGAACCACACAAGTGATAAACCGCTTGGGAAGTATGGCAGGATGCGCAGAGCGTTTCTTGTGGAAAACAATCCAATACTCTTGGACGACATGATTCTGACGGGGACCTTGTTTCCGCACTTATGGGAAATTGACGAAACAGCTCGCCGTAGAGTAAAACAGATAATGACTGAACTTCTGGAGAAAAATCCGGCTCCGGATAAGGTAATTCAGCAACTTGCCTGGGTGCAACACATGAGTAGTCTGAAATCACAGGCAGAAGAAATCGTAAATGCAGAACTGATTTTTGGCTAACAGAATATAGAATTTTTACTTAGGGCTGACTGTAACAGGTCAGCCTTATTTCTTTGATGGGATAATTCTTGAATTGTATTTATGGCAGTTCCAGAATTGTGCTTTTGACAATTCAGCTATATGGTAGGATGGCAGGAATGCGGATTGGATCAAAATATTTATCGATTGAGAATTGCAATTTGAAATTGAAATTTGAGAAAAAAGAGGTATAATGTTTTTATAGCACAAAATTATGAGAAGTTTACCTGAGAAGTTGCGTTTGTGGGAGGTTGAAACATGGCTGTTTGTTATAATAAATTATGGAAAATTCTTATTGATCGTGGTATGAGCAAGACAGAACTTATTAAGGCAGCAAAAATTAGTACAAATGCCATGGCAAAACTGGGAAAGAACGAAGATGTCCGAGTGGAGATTTTGGTTAAAATATGCGGAGTGTTAAATTGCTCCATAGATGATATTCTGGATATCATTCCAGAACAGACAGCTTAAGGCAAGGAGGATATACTGATGAGTATTGTTTTATCAAAGAAACAAATGACAGAAGAAGATATCAAATTGAATTATATTACTCCTGCTATTCTGAAAGGCTGGAAAGGTCATATCACGATGGAGACCAGAATCACAGATGGTCGCATCAACATCAGGGGCAATATCGTAGTTCGCAGTAAACCCAAGTTTGTCGATTATTTGTTGTACTTAAACGATGGCAAGCCGATTGCCGTTGTGGAAGCAAAGGATAACAATCACTCTATATCTCATGGATTGCAGCAAGCGATGACCTATGCTCATATGATGGATTTGCCGTTTGCATATTCGTCAAACGGTGACGCTTTCTATGAGCATGATTTTCTGACCGGACAGGAGCAACAGATTGAATTGGAGAAATTTCCGACACAAGATGAGCTGATTGCACGTTACTATGCGGAGCTAAATGGTGGAAATGGCATTTCTGTCGTGGAAAAGAAAATTGTTTCCCAGCCGTATTATTCATCTCAGAGTACTTATCCGCCAAGATATTATCAGCGAAATGCAGTGAACAGAACGGTGGAAGCAATTGCAAGAGCACAGCAGAGATTGCTGCTTGTCATGGCTACCGGAACAGGCAAAACATATACTGCTTTTCAGATTGTATATCGTCTGCTCCGTTCTGACCTTAAAAAGAGAATTTTGTATTTAGCGGACAGAAATATTCTTGTAGACCAAAGTATTGCACAGGACTTCGCACCGCTTGAAAAGACAATTTACAAGGTTAATTTTTCTGACAAAGAATGTTTGCGAGAAATTGCATCCCATGAAGTGAATTTTGCCCTCTATCATCAGATGGTAGGTCAGAACGATGAAGAACATTTCAGGCAGATACCGGCAGAATATTTCGATCTTATTATTGTAGACGAGTGTCACCGAGGAAGTGCAAAGGAAGATAGTAACTGGCGCAAGGTTTTGGAATACTTTTCTTCTGCCACTCAGATCGGTATGACCGCTACTCCAAAGGAAAGTGAAAAGGTATCGAACATAGATTATTTTGGAGAGCCGGTTTATATTTACAGCTTAAAACAGGGCATTGAGGACGGCTTCCTTGCCCCGTTTAAGGTTATCAATATCACAACCAACATCGGAGACGGCTGGAGACCATACCAGGGGCAGACCGATATTTTCGGCAATGTCATTGAAGACCGCATTTACAACAACCGGGATTACGATTACACCATCATTCTCCAAGACCGCATTGATGAGGTTGCAAGGGAAATTACGGAATATCTGAAAAGCACCGACAGAATGCAGAAAACTATCGTCTTCTGCGCTTCCGAAGATCATGCAGAACGCATGAGAATTGCCCTTACCAACTGTAATCAGGATATGGTGAAGGAGAACCCGGACTATTGCGTGAGAATTACTGGCTCAGATGTATACGGCAAGTCCAAACTTGACTATTTCATCTCTGTATCTGAACCGTATCCCGTTATTGCAACAACATCGGAACTACTTTCCACCGGAGCTGACTGCAAAATGACCAAGCTCATTGTTCTTGACAAGACGGTTGAGAGCATGACCACTTTCAAGCAGATTATCGGGCGTGGAACCCGTATCAGAGAAAAAGACGGCAAAACACATTTTGTTGTCATGGACTTTCGGAATGTGACAAGGCTATTTTCTGACCCGGATTGGGACGGCCCGGTTGAGCAGGATGAGGGCTTCCAGCATGGCGGCTCCAAGCCAGAGGGTAGCGGTCGTGGCGGTGGTGGAGGTATGCAGCCTCCTGATGACCCTGTGGAAACGCCCGTCGTTGACAGAGATGGCTGCAAGGTAAAAATTATCAACAAGACCGTTTCAGTTTATGATGCGAATGGAAAACTCCTCAGGCAGGAGGACATTATCGACTACACCAGAACCAACATCAAGGGTGAATACGCTTCGCTGTCCGATTTTATCCGCAAGTGGAAAGCGTCAGACAAAAAGAAAACTATTGAGGAATCTTTCACGGCGATGAGCATTGATCTAAAAGCATTGAAAGCAGACCAAGGTATGGAAGATGTGGACGATTTCGACTTCATCTGTTATGTGGCATATGGTAAAAAGCCGCTGACCCGAAAAGAACGGGCTAACAATGTTAAGAAGAAAGACTTTTTCAGCAAGTATTCTGCCGACGCACAGGCCGTTCTTGATATATTGCTGGATAAGTATATGAACCAAGGTATCACAGAGGTTGAGGATATTAAAGTTCTCTCCCTTGCGGATTTTGCCAATTACGGTAAGCCTGCAAAAATTGTCAAGCTGTTTGGCGGCAAGGCTCAATATGAAACCGCTGTTAGAGAGCTTGAGGCAAGTATCTATGAAGAAGTAGAGGTAGGATAAATATGGCGATGCAGTCAGGTTTTATAAAAAGAATTAGAGATATAATGCGTATGGACGCTGGTATCAACGGCGATGCGCAACGAATTGAGCAGATGGTATGGATGCTTTTCCTCAAAGTCTATGACGCAAAAGAAGATGATTGGGAGCTGAATGAGGATAATTATGAATCCATCATTCCCGAAGACCTTAGATGGAGAAATTGGGCGAAAGCTGATGGTAGCGGTCATGCTATGACTGGAGATAAGCTCCTTAATTTTGTCAACAATACCTTGTTCCCGGTTCTGAAAGGCAATGATGTGAAAGATGGTGATGCGGTTCTCTATGAGGGTATCAAGGTGACACCCGATACTCCAATTAAGAAAGCCATTGTCAAGTCCACCTTCGAGGATGCCAACAACTATATGAAGGACGGCGTTTATCTTCGTCAGGTCATTGATGTCATTGACGAGATTGAGTTTGACGATGTGAAGGAAAGCCATGCTTTCGGTTTTGTCTATGAGGAGATTTTGCGGGAGTTGCAATCTGCCGGTTCTTCCGGCGAATTCTATACGCCGAGAGCAGTCACCGAGTTTATGGCATTGATGATAAAGCCGCAGCTGGGCGAAAAGATGGCAGATTTCGCCTGTGGCACTGGTGGATTTATCACTTCTTGGCTTGGACAACTCTCCAAGCAGGTAACGGACACCGCCGCTCAGAAGCAGCTGGATGATAGCATTTATGGGATTGAGAAAAAGCCTTTTCCGTATCTGCTGTGCGTAACCAATATGCTGCTGCATGACATTGAGATTCCGAACATCTACCACATGAACTCGTTGAAACACAATTTGTTGGACTATACGGATGATGATAAGTTTGACGTAATCCTGATGAATCCTCCGTATGGCGGACATGAGGACAAGTCCATACAAGGTTTCTTCCCTGACGATCTGGCAAGCTCCGAGACCGCAGACCTTTTTATGTCGGTTATCCTTTACCGTTTGAAGAAGAACGGCAGGGCTGCTGTTGTCGTGCCGGACGGCTTTCTGTTTGGTCTGGACAACGCCAAGGTAAACATCAAGAAGAAACTCATTTCCCAGTTCAATCTGCACACGATTGTCCGGCTACCCGGCTCTGTGTTTAGCCCTTATACCCCAATCACAACCAATCTGCTGTTTTTTGACAACACCAAGCCGACCACAGAGACATGGTTTTATCGGGTAGATATTCCGTCTGACAGAAAGCACTTCTCCAAGAAGAAGCCCATGGAGCTGAAGCACTTTGATGACTGCATTGCCTGGTGGAATGACCGAAAGGAAATTACGGACGGTGAAAACTTCAAGGCGCAGAAGTTTACCGCAGATTATCTGCTGAATGAACAGGGCTGCAATATCGACCTGTGCGGCTATCCCCATGAGGAAGAAGAAATCCTTGACCCAATGGACACTATCCGGGAATATCAGGAAAGACGGACTACCCTCAATGCGGAGATCGACAAGGTGCTTGCAGAGTTGGAAGCCCTATTGCCGGGAGGAGTGAGCGAATGACACCGGAACAGTTAAAAGCGAGTATTTTGCAGTATGCCATTCAGGGCAAGCTGGTGGAACAGAGAGCCGAAGAAGGTACCGGCGAGGAACTCTATCAGCAGATTCAGGCGGAAAAGCAACGGCTGATACAGGAAAAGAAAATCAAAAAGGAAAAACCGTTGGCGGAGA